>MDTG01297133.1_pt1 | contig 17340 bp, 15 predicted proteins | sample 811421 | NCBI WGS metagenome assembly MDTG01 (sample SAMN05326645, study PRJNA326480) | marine metagenome | isolation source: seawater | place: Pacific Ocean: South East | collected 2011
CATAAAGATAATATGTCAGTTTTAGGGGGACTGCCTAAAGATGATAATTTTTTTGAATTAGTCTTAGAGCAATTTGAACCTGGTATTGACTTTAATATTTATATTGCATCAAAGAAACAAAAACCTATTGCAGCTTTATTATTATTCTATTTTAAAAATATTGTTGAATACTTTATGCCCGTTATCAATCAAGATTTTAAATCAGATCAACCCTTACCCTTAATTATTTATCGTGCAATGTTAGATGCGAGTCAGAATAATTTAGATTGGTGGAATTGGGGAGGAACTTGGTTAAATCAAGAGGGGTTATATAAATTCAAAAAAAAATGGGATGCTATTGATAAACCATATTTTTACTATACTAATTGTGAAAAAGGTAAATTTAAATCTTTAAAAAAAGAAGATCTTTTACAAAATTATAAAAACTTTTATATAATTCCTTTTGGACAAGTGATTAATGAAAAAAACTAAAAAAGCTATCGTTTTCGGAACAGGAAGTTTTGCTGAGGTTGCACATTATTTTTTAACGAATGATAGTGAATATGAGGTTGTAGCATTTACAATTTCAAAAGATAATATAGCTAATTCAAAATTATTAAATCTTCCTATTTTTGCTTTTGAAGATATTGAAAAAAATTTTTGCCCAAATGAATTCGATATGTTTATTGCGGTTGGTTATAATAAAATGAATAAAATCAGAGAAAAGTTTTATTATGAGGCAAAAACTAAGGGATATACTTTATTAAGCTATATAAGTTCAAGGGCTACAAATTTTATAAATTTTATTGGGGATAATTGTTTTATTTTTGAGAATAATACTATCCAACCTTTTGTAGAAATTGGTAATAATGTAATTTTATGGAGTGGAAATCATATTGGACACCATACAAAAATTGAAGATCATGTTTGGATTTGCTCTCATGTAGTAATCTCAGGAAATTGTAGAATTAAAAATAACACCTTTATCGGAGTAAACGCAACTTTACGGGATTCTATAACTATAGAGAAAGAAACCCTCGTTGGAGCTGCAGCCTTAGTAATGAAAAACACAAAAGAAAAAGAGGTATACCTAACTGATCGAACAAAAGTATTTAAAAAAAACTCTGATGAAGTAGGTTTTTAATAACTTATTACAACTGTAAAGAGTAGGGGGAAAGAAGGCTGAAAATATAAGAATTAACTAATCTTTATAAAGATTAATTTACAATATAAAATGAACCTAAAATCACATCTTAACAGTAATTGTAAATCATCTATCATAAATATTATTTATGAGAATATTTATCTTACATATATGAGTTAACTTTGGTCAAATGAGTAAATAAAATGTGGAAAAAATTAGGATTAATATTTAAGCCAGACCAATCTTTGGATTGGATGCATAGTCATGCTACAACTCCTGTACCTATTCATTTAAAAGATGATGAATACCGTATTTTTTTTTCTACTCGTAACAAACTTAGTCAAAATAGCTTAGCATACATTGACATTGACATTAGTTCACCTTTTACAATCAAAGCAATATCAAAAATACCAGCTCTTACCTTAGGTGAGTTAGGACATTTTGATTGTGATGGAATATACGGGACATCAATCGTGAAAATAGATAATAAATTAATTTTGTATTATGCTGGATGGAATGCCGGTCTAAGAGGTCTATTTTATTCATCAATCGGAATAGCTGAAAGTAATGATTATGGGATGACCTTCAAAAGAATTAGAACCTCTCCCATATTGTCAAGAGATGAAACTGATCCTTGGTCTGTTATGGCACCTTTTGTTATTCAAGACAACGATAATTGGAAAATGTATTATACGTCAGGTATAAAGTTATTTTATGACAATGGGGTATTAAATTCTATGTATGATATTAAGATTGCAGTATCCAACGATGGATACAATTGGAATAAAACAAATAAGGTTGCTATTCTATTAAAAGATGACATCACAAATATTGCGAGAGCTAATGTAATTAAAATGACGAATAAATATGTTGTTTGGTTTCCTTATGTCACAAAAATAAATAAAAATTATAGGATAGGTTACGGGGAATCTCTAGATGGTATTAGCTTTAATAATTTTAGATATGATGAAGATTTAAAGGTAGGTAGTTTAAAAGAATGGGACTCTGAGGCTGTTACTTATCCCTATGTTTTTAATCATAAAAAAAAACAATATATGTTATACAACGGAAATAATTTCGGTGAAACTGGTTTTGGTTTGGCCATAAATGAGAATGACTAATGTTTATTTAACATTTGATATTGATTGGGCACCAGAAGAGGTAATTAAATATACTTTAGATAAATTGACTAAATCAAATCTTAAAGCTACTTTTTTTGCAACACACGAATCAAATATTTTAAAATCATTAAATACAGAGTTTTTTGAAGTTGGAATTCATCCAAATTTTAATATCTCCAAGGGAGATCTTTTAACACCTATTGAAGATTTAATGAAAATATATCCTAATGCATGTGGTGGCCGTTCTCATTCATTATTTTCTTCTTCGAATATTTTGGAAGTATATGAAAGATTTGGCCTTAAGTATGAATCAAATATTTTTTTGCCTTATCATAAAAATTTGAATATGGTAAAACGTCGAAAAAACTTATTTAGCATTCCTTTTTTTTGGTCAGATGATTATTGCCTAGATAATAATTTATTAAATAAAAAGAAAATTAATAAATTATTATACACAGAAGGTCTTAAAGTATTTAACTTTCATCCAATTCATATTTTTGTCAATACTCCTTCTTTTGATTTCTATAATAAAGTAAAAAAATATTATAAAGACCCAAAAAAGCTAATAGAAATTAAAAATAATTCACAATATGGAATTGAAGATGTTTTCAATGAAATTGTAAATCAAATCACAAATATCAATGTTAATACAAATAAAATGGAAATGATTTTAAAACATGAATCAGACTCATAAAATTCAGAGCATAATTAATGATTTAGGTATAGACTTAAAAGAACTTACAATTTTAACTGAATTAGCAAGTGGGTCATATTTATATAATGTAAAATTATCAGTAATGACCGGGGCAAAAGTTATTTGTGTTGGTAAAGATAGTTCGTTTGGTAGCTTTGCTAAAACTAACAATGAATTAAAAAAAATACTTAGCAAAAAAGAATTAGAAAATGTTTCAATTTTTAAGAATAGATGTCCCAATAAATTATTATCAACAGTTGATATTGTATGTAATTCTGGTTTTTTAAGACCAATTAACAGACAAATTATCAAAAAATTAAAAAAGACTAGTGTAATTGCTTTAATGTGGGAAACTTGGGAGTATAGAAAATCGGACTTAGATTTGAATTGTTGTCAGGAAAATAAAATTCCAGTAATTGGAACAAATGAAAATTATAAGAAAATTAAAATGTTTGGATATAATATATTTATATTTTTCAAATTGTTATTTGAATTGAATTTAGAGATTTATAAAAACAAATTGGTAATTATTGGTAGTGGTCCATCATGTGAACCTATAATCAAAGGGCTGAAGAAATTAAATTGTACTTTTTTTTGGGTATCAAATAAACTTGATAAAGATGTGTATTGTGATTATCAAAATATTGAAAAAATTTTAAACCTAGATTACCTAGATGCATTGGTGTTTGTTGATCACTCCTACCCTAAAGAGATTGTTGGAACAAAATCAATTATTTCTTTTGAAGATTTAAAGTTTAAATTCCCTAATTTGAAAATAGGACATATATGTGGGAATATCGACTTTAAGGATTTGCAAAGATCATCACTTAAATACTTACCTAAAAAGATTTCACCTTTCGGAAACATGTCTTACCAAGCATATCATTTAGGTCCTCAACCAGTTTTAGAATTATTTGCTGCTGGTCTAAAGGTTGGTGAAATTGCAGTCAAAGAGAGACTGAAAGGTTCGACTATTGAAGAGTCAATAAAGGCGACTGTTGACAATGGTATTGGACAAGACTTTGAAGGTGGTTTTATGAATTTCAACCAAGATAAAATAAAGGCTTAGCAAATGATTAATTTAAAAGAAGAACTAATAAAATTACAACGAAAGTTAAGAGATAACACAAAAAAAACGTTTAATAGAGTAAATCCATTTTTTGAAGATTTAATAGACTGGAAAGAGCAAGGTGAGTATGTTTTTGGTAAAAATAAGAATATTACTCTTTATAACTCTAGCTGTGTTGTTGGCGATGTAGAGGTTGGTAAAAACACATGGATTGGTCCTTACACCGCATTAGATGGAGGAAAATATGGAATAAAAATTGGGGAGAATTGTACTATATGCTCCGGCGTCAACATAATTACTCATGATACGGTGAAATGGGCACTGTCTGGTGGAAAAGAAGACTATGAGTATGCCCCTATTGAAATAGGAGATAATTGCTTTATCGGCACTAACGCTTTTATTTCTAAAGGAATAAAGATAGGTAGATCTTGTCTTATTGGAGCTTGCTCATTAGTAACAAAAGACATTCCAGACTATTCTATTGTATTTGGTATCCCTGCAAAAATAACAGGAAAAGTTGAGATAGTTGAAGATAAGGTTAAATTGAATTTTGATTAGTTAAAAAAATCATCAAACATTTCGTTAATTAGAAAAAATTTTATATTTAATGTTTTGATGCCAGCCTTCCTTATTAAAATATTCTCTAAAACCACTATTGATAAATATTTTTTTATGAACTGGGTTGTTGTATATTATAATAACCTTTTTATTTTTAAGATTTTTTAGAAATTTTCTTAATACTTTTTCATTGAAAGGATTGTATAAGTAAAAAAGATGTGCGCTAGAGTCAATAACTAAATCAATTTCAATTGCATCTCCACAAATTATTTCTACGTTATTTGAATTAATCTTTTTAAAATTATTTTTACATACTTTAATTAAATTATAGCTATAATCAATACCAACTATTCTTTTTGCATCTAAAAACATTTTTTTCCAAACATATAAAACCTTTCCTTTACCACAACCAATATCAATAAACGTAATATCCTTAGAATTAAGCGAAAATATATCAATAGCTTTATTTGTTGCTTCTTTTATTGTGCCTGTCCAACTACTCATATATAAAACACCATTTTCAAAATTCTTTGGCTTATCTATATAATTTTCTTTTGGAAGCCAACGGTGAGTATCTGTGCCATTTATTAAATCAAACAGATGTGTTTGAAAAAAATAAGATACAGGAAGCCTAATTCCCCTTTTTTTATACATTAAAAAATAATCTTTAAACCCGAATTTCATTTTTATTTAATATTACATATAAATACTCTAGCAATATACCATGGCAGTTAATATAATTTGATTATAAATATTATTATTTTTGATCGACAAAAATTATGGTTATAAAAATTTTGACTCTTTTTCAAGTTGCGCTTCTAAAATTAAGTGATTTTTTTCTAAAATTTTTTTTTAAACCAGGAAAAAATTTATGGGTTATTGGAGTAAGTGAAACAGCACAGAATGTATATCGTTTAGGCAAGGCTATAAAACCATCTGTAACGGTTGCTTTATCAAGAAAACAAAAATATTACAATTACAATTATAATTATGAATTAGGATTTATTTCAAATAACTATATCAGGCTAATTGCTAGGTTTTTTTATGGTCCTATCTTGCTAAGTTATTTATCAAATATTGCAACTCATTTTTTCTATGTTTCAGGAGTAGGATTTTTAATAAATATTGAGTCTGAATATAAATTTTTAAAAAGTAAGTCGAAGAAAACCGCATGCATGTTCATCGGAAGTGATATCAGGTCTCCAGAGTTAGCCCAAAAATATATAAGTAAAAATAAAATTGATGGTTTTATTAATTACCAAAATTTTAGGAACTCTGATTTATCTAAGAAAAGGATTGAATACAAAAAGATAGAACAAGCTAGGATTGCTGATAAGTATGCGGATATAATCTTTAACTTTAAATATGATCAAATTAGTTACTTAAAAAAACCTACATATCCATGGACTTATTCTTATGATAAAAATCATTTTTTTTATGATTCTAAAAAATTTGATTTAAAATCTAAGATAAAAATTTTACATGCTCCTTCTAATCCCCTAATCAAAGGAACTCCATTAGTCAGAGCCACAATAAAGAAACTTTCATTAGAGGGTTATGATTTTGAATATGTGGAGCTATTAAACAAATCAAACGATGATGTATTAAAAGAACTTCGCAGTGCACATATCGTGTTAAACCAATTTTATGGTTATGATATTTCACTTGGATTATTTGCAATTGAAGCTATGGCAAATCATACTGCGATGTTGATGTCCTTTGAACCAAGTTTAATTAAAGAATATGACATTGAGTTAGAAGGTTTTAAAAATTGCTGTTTTAACACAAAATATTGGCAAATATATGACAACTTGAAATTTTTATTAGATAATCCTAAAAAAATTAGATTTTATGCGGATAATGGATACAAATTTTGTGAGAGATATTTTACTTACGAGGCTTCAGGGGAATACTACAAATCTTTATTTCTAAAAGAAAAAATAATTAGCAATTAATAATTTGATTTTTGAATTTGACGAAGGAGTCTATGCCCTTAAACTAAAACTTGTAATGATATGCCACTTACCTACTTATTACTGATTTTTAGTGCTTTGATCTTATAATCCTGATTACTTGATATAGAGCCTCTGTAAAGTAAAAGAAATCTTTCTAAAATTTTATTTTTTATTTATAAAAATATTTACAAATTCAAATACGTAAATAAATGTCTAGGCTATATTAAAATGAATTTTTTTAAGAGTTTCTTTTTTTTTAACAAATAAAAAATTAGGTGTATTAAGCGTATTTTTATTTGAAACGTTAATGCTTGAAATTTCAGATAGCTCGATTTTTCTTAATTCATTATTTGCTGTGTAGGCTTCATATCCATATGAGTCCATCAATGAAAAAGTCTCATATAGGTTTGGGTTAACATTTACTTTTTTTGTGAAGTGACCAACCACGCTTATTTCTATAAGAAAAACGATATCATTTTCAGAATTGAGTAAAGTATGTGCTCCTTTTAAGCAGTCGAGCTCTGCTCCTTCTATGTCAATTACAACAAAACAAGATTTATTTTTTATTAGTGAACTTGCGACTTTATCAAAAGTGGATACAGGAACTAAGGCTCTTTTTTTTTGCCCCATCCATCCATCGATCAAGGATGCAGCAGTATATGCACCATACATAGGAAGAACACCAGCCTTATTGCTAAGAGCTACTGGGAAAAAGTGAAAATCTGTAGAAAAATTATTTGCCTGTACGTTTTTCAATAACATTTTGACATTGTATTGATTAGGTTCAAAGGCAATAGTTCGCACACCTTTCTTAAGTGATTTACAAACAAAATATCCTGTATTAGCACCGATATTGATAAAAATATCAAATGAGTTAAGAAGATTTTCAATTATAGCAGTTTCATTAGGATCAAACTCACCATTTTCCATGGACTCAGAGCCATTAAAAAAAAAACCGAGTTGCTTTCTAAAAATCACTTCACTATTTAAAGATTTTGAGTCACGAAGAAAACGATAACATTCCGCTAGTAAAGGAATTTTCTCAACTAAAGGTTTAAAGAAATTGAATATTTTCATTATTTTTTTGTAAATTTATCAAATATAAGTGGCATAACCTAGCATTGCCAATCCAAGAAGATACTTAGAAAGTCTTTTGGGTGTTAAACTCAATGATCGCATTAGATTAGCCACTTGTAATTTTAAGTTTTGTGAAAATTTTAATTCCATAATATACTGGTCGAAGTTAATTGGCTTTATAAACTTTAGCTTAATATTTTGATTAGCGTCTGAGAATTTTATTTTTTTATCAATCGTAATTCTTAAGCCGTTATTGATTTCATAATATTCGCGCTGGTATTGTACTATGAGCATTGGCAATAAATGACTATTAATAGATTTGTGTGCAATATTAAATTGGCGTGATTTTTGAAAGACTTCTTCAGATAGAGAAAAAATACTTTTTGTATCAATTGATTTTCTAATTTCAGGAAGTGGACATAAAATTTTTGAACCAAGACGGCCATTTCTAGTTTTGATTTCTAAATTTGGATCAAATTTCTCCAAAGTTTTTCCTTCATACCACCTAAGCCTAACCTTAAACCTTGGAGTAATACCAGTTAAATTATCTTTTACAGCATCTTGATTTAGATTATCAAAGTAAAGGCTATTTACATCACGATCTTGGTATTTTTTTTTTGCACCAATTTGAGCTAGCCAAGACAGGGCATGAGTTATACCAAATTCATTCAATGTAAACTTTATCTCATACCTGTCTTCATTCATTTTTTCATTATCTCTGATTGGTAAAGTGCCTCAACATTAATTTCTTTTGTATCAACTTGTTGATTATTTATCGACATATAAGTATCTTTCTGAGCTAAGAAAGCATCAGCTCTATATGGTTCAATTTCAATATTTACTCCTGTCATTGAAGGTTGCATATAAAAATCTTTTTTAAGATACGTCATAATTGGAGAGATTTGATAATTATTTATTTTTATATTTTTTGCACTAACAACGCTGCCATCTTTTGAAGCTATCCCTACACCTACATCCTGAATATAAATATTTTGTAAATTTAAGTTGGTTGACTCACCTGCAGAAACTGCCTTATCATAAATTTTTTTAAAACTTGAATTGTAAACATCTACTTTTCCACCAGAAAAATCAATTGCATCTCCACCGCAATTATTAAAATTAGAATTTGATATCATACCGTAAGAAAAATCACTATCAAAGCAGTCTGAATTTGCATTACTTATTTTAACATTTTCTAATTTGAAATTAGAATTAATGATATTTAATGCATCTTCAGCATTTGAATTATTAATGAGGGTATCTTCAATAAGGACTTGGGAATTATAAAAATTCAATCCTCCAGTGAGTTGTAAAAGCCCATCTTGCAAAAATGATGTATTGCTGATTTCAACATTTTTTAAAATAGATTTTTTTTCATTTCCAATAACATATATACCTTTCCAAGAAGTGTTTGATCCTAATAGTATCTTCTCTTTGGATTTACCTAGTGCAATAATTTGACCCTCAATAATTAAATAACTTTCATTAATAAAATTTAGATTTGTTCCAGCTTCAATTGTAACTTTCCCGTTTAAAAATAGTGGTTGAGAGATATCCCAGTTGCCTTTTTTAATTAACCACTCATTATCATCTTTTTTCTCAAGGAAAGGTCGATCAGTATAGCCAATATCAGTAAGTGGATTAAAATATGGACCAGGAATAAAACTAGTTTCAATGATATAATCTCTCACTATATCTTTGTATTCTGTCTTGATGACTATTTGTTTATCAGCAATTCCATAAATTTTTGTATTAATATTCAATGGAATATTTTGATTAATTTTAAATCCATCAAGATCTATATTTTGTGAAATTATTTTATTTTCGAATCGAATATTCTTTATTTTAATCTTATCAGGAAGAAGATTATAAATTTCTATTTTTCCATTTATGAAGTGTCTTGCATGAATATGCTCTGTAAAACTTTTAGCCTGCTCTTTTGTTGGTAATTCAATATTTACTTGATCATTTTGATTTAACTTTGGAAATAAATAATTATTAGAAAAATCTTCTATGGAGCTTATGTTTTTTTTTAATAAAGAGTCAATCTCAATAATATTATCTGCTGGGAAATAACTTTGATAATAATCAATATATTTTTGTGCATTAGAAGAAATACTTTTTACCAAAGAAAAATTTTTTTTAACATGTTCTCTAAATGATAGATTATTGATCAAATATTTATAAGGATCAGGAGGATCATTATCTTTTGATTTACGACTATCTAAATTAAGGATTTGAAGTTGATCTGTAGTGATAGGTTTCAACTTTAATAAATAAGGATCAAAATAGTAACGACTATTGTTTTCGTATAAGGGATGCCAATAACCCCAAAAAAGAGCTAAAACATAAGCTTTTGAAAATGAGTCAAAATCATAAATTTCTAAACTATTTTTTAATCTTTCATTAGCTATATAACTAGACCACATGCGATAAATTGGGCTTTGTAAATATTTTTTTTCTCCATAAGTCATTAAATTAAGTTTGCTATCACCTAACTTATAATGAGGATATCTTGTCTTCTGATTGATCTTATCATATGCCCATTTTTTTTCGTTTCCAAACTTAACTATCACAGACTCCTTGTGTTTTTGTTTTTCTAATAATTCTCTAGACATATGTTCTTCGATATTCATAATACCCCAGTTCTTTCCATTGACTATAATACGTGCATATGTTTGATAGGGAGAGAGATTCCCAAGATCTTGAATTAATTTACCAAATGTTTGGTCATAAGGATGATGACGAGTTCTGCTTTTTTGTAATGAAAATCTTTTTAATCCGAATATGCTTCCATTTTTCAAATCTACTCGAAAACTCATCCGATAAACACTATCCCAGTGGTCTCTCAAATCACCTTTAAGACGCAAATTAGCATCATATTTTTTTCCATTATAATGTACCGTTGCATTTACATCAGTAGGTTTCAATGCAATCATATTTACTAAAAAACTTTTTCGATCATCTAAGATTTTTTTATAATTTTTAAAATTAATATTTATCTCTATAGTCTCCATGACTGGCCTATTAGGAAAACCTTTAGTTTTTAATTGAATAGATTTGTATATATTTGACGGTAAATTTTTAACAACATCAATAATGAAATTAGATTCACTTGATATACTTATAAAAGCGGACATTCCAAATAAGTTTTTTGTTGATGAAAAACCATGATCATATGTCATAAATTTTTCTCTTAAATCTGATAAAGATTTAAAAAATAAATTTTTATTTGATAATGTAATTATTAGAGAAAATATCAATAATATGACAACAACGACAGTAAGGAAAAAAATTTCATTTTTTTTTCTTTTTAAAATCACAAGTAAAAAGAATTACCAGTTTGCTTTGGACTCAAAAAAAGTAATTATTATTTCTTGATCCAAGTTTTTCAATTGATTAATCATAAAATCAAGATTTTCTTTTTTAGCTAACTCTATCAAAAAAACTGAAGTATTGGTTACTTTACTTTTTTCTAATCTAACGAGTTTTACACTTGATGATAAATCTTTTAGAACTACAAGAATTGACTCATAGGAAATGTTTTGGTCCGACCAATTAATAACTAAATTATACTCAGATGATAAATCATTTTTGCTCGAAAGAAAAAAATAAATCACAACTAGAATACAAAGTGATATTAATGTTGTCACTAAGGCGTATCCAGCACCAAAGCCTAAACCTATTGCAATTGCTAAAAATAAATAAACTAACTCCTCTGGCTCTTTTATAGGCGTTCTAAATCTTACAATAGAGAGAGCGCCGACTAATCCCAGTGAAAGAGCAAGCGAGGATTTAACCACAACTATTACAAGAAAAACAATTGCAGTTAATATTGGAATAATAGACCCTATATGAAGTTTTCCTGTTAATGAAAAAGAATAACGTATGTAAAATGCTCTAACTAAAAAGGATACAACTATAGCTCCTATAAAATTGAAAAGTACTACAACCAAACTTAATTCATCAGTTCCTGTAAATAATAGCTCCTCAAGTTGGTTTAGTTTATTCATTTATTACCTTTGTAATTTTGTTATTTAACATAATATCAAGTTTTAAATCTAATGGATATTTTAATTTATTTTGTACAACACAATATATGTTTCCTATAAAATTCTTACTATTATGAAGATAATTTTAAACAATTTGAGTTTGATCAAAGTAAAATGGTGATTTTTAAAAATCTTCTATTATTGCTTGACTCTAAAGAGCGTAAAAATGCATCACTTTTAATTATTATGATTATTATAATGGCATTGCTAGATATGATTGGAGTTGCATCTATTTTACCTTTTATTGCTGTTTTGACAAACCAAAGTCTCATTGAAACTAATATTATTTTAAATACATTATTTAAATCATCTAGTTTTTTTGGTGTAAGCAATTATCAACATTTTCTTTTTTTTTTAGGTATCCTTGTATTTATTTTATTAATTACATCATTAACTTTTAAAGCTCTCACACATTACTTCCAAAATAAATTCATAAAATTACGTGGTTATAGTATAGGTAAAAGATTAATTGAAGGATATTTACATCAACCATATAGTTGGTTTTTAAATCGTCATTCAGCAGATCTTGGAAAAAATATTCTTTCAGAAGTTGATCAAGTAGTTGATTATGGAATTAATTCATTATTTGAATTAATTGCAAAGGGAATGGTTACAATTGCACTATTATCATTAATTCTAATTATAGAGCCTCTTATCACTCTTGCAGTTGGATTGACACTTGGCTTTTCGTATTCATTGATTTTTTATTTTGTACGAAATTATTTAAGTAAGACAGGGAAACAGAGATTAAAAAATAATCAAAGACGCTTCACTTTTGTAAGTGAGGCCTTCACTGGAATAAAAGAAGTTAAAGTTGCAGGTTTAGAAAAAACCTACATTAATAATTTTTCAAATTCAGCTAATATTTTTGCAAGAACTCAAGCCTCTGCTGAAGTTATTTCGGTATTACCAAGATATTTATTAGAGGCAGTGGCCTTTGGCGGTATTATATTAATAATTTTATATATGATGTCTAAAACTGGTAATTTTGATAATATCTTACCAATAATCAGTTTGTATGTATTTGTGGGATATAGGCTAATGCCATCATTGCAAATGATGTATATGTCTTTATCAAATCTTACATTTGTTACATCATCAATTAAAAAATTAAGTGATGACGTAAAATACCTTAAGTATGACAATGCATCTGAGAATCAAATAGTCTTGTCTTTTAAAAATAAAATTGAAGTCAAAAACGTCGTATATAGTTATCCAAATTCATCCAGGGTAGCTATCAAAAATGTAAACTTATTTGTGGATGCGGGATCTACTATTGGAATAATAGGTGCTACGGGAAGCGGTAAAACCACTATTGTAGATATAATTTTGGGCTTATTAGAACCTCAATCAGGTAAATTAATTATTGATGGTAATAAATTAACAAAAAAAAATATAAAATCTTGGCAAAAATCTATTGGTTATGTTCCCCAACACATATACTTGTCAGACGATACTGTTTCATCAAATATAGCATTTGGAGAAGAGCCACATAATATAAAACAGGATTTAGTTGAGCAATGTGCAAAAATTTCAAATATACACGATTTTGTGATGAATGAATTGCCTCAAAACTATAAAACTTTTATTGGGGAAAGAGGAATTAGATTATCTGGTGGAGAGCGACAAAGAATTGGAATCGCGAGGGCCTTATATCGAAATCCAAAACTATTGATTTTAGATGAAGCAACAAGCGCCCTTGATAATCAAACTGAGGAAAATGTAATGACATCAATATATAAACTTGGTAAAGAGGTAACCATTATCATAATAGCACATCGATTAAAAACCATACAAAATTGTGATGAAATTTTTTTATTTGACGATGGAGAACTTAAATTAAAGGGTAAATTTGAGATGCTTAAAAAAAATATCAAGCTTTAGGTATAAATATATATTAAATATTAAATAATTGATTATATGAAAATAATAAAAGTTTCTTCTGGTTTACCAGAAAACAGGAATTTGTTACTTCGGCAAACTAAAAATTTCAATGGAGTTTGGGGTGATTGTAAATTTGTAATTAATAAAAATATTGACAAATGTGACTGGTGGTTTGTTTTACATGGTTCTGGCCTTGTAGAGTCTGAAAGTTGTTTATGTGATGTTGATCATGTTGTTTATGTGTCCATGGAGCCAGATGAAGAAATGAGTAAGATTTCAGAAAAATTTTTAAATCAATTTTCTTCCCTAGTTACTTGTGATAGATCAGTTAAGCATCATAATAAAATTTATGAAAACTGGCTAACTTGGTATGTTGGGATAATTGTAGAAAAAAAAAATAATCAACATATTTTTCACAATAAAACTAATTTAGATTATGATCAGCTTATATCGATGGAATTTCCAAAAAAGAAAAATAAAATTTCATTAATTTTATCAAATAAAAATTTTTCAGACGGACATAAAAAAAGAATAAAATTTGTTCAGCAAATAAGTAAACTACCTATTGCAAAGCACATTGATATTTATGGGCATGGTTATAATGAAATACCAGATAAATGGGATGCGATTGCACCATATAAGTATCATTTAGTCTTAGAAAATAGTGTTAGCCAAGATTATTGGTCAGAGAAGTTGGCTGACTCATTTTTAGGTTTTGCACTTCCAATATATTATGGGTGTCCAAATATTCATAATTATTTTAATGAAGAGTCTCTTTGTTTAATTGATATTAACGATATAAATAGTTCTGCAAAAATATTACAAAATTTAATAGAAAATAACTCTTTTGAAGGTAAAAAGCAGTTGATTAATGCTTCAAGAGAGATGGTCTTAAATCAATATAATATATTTAATTTAATGAAGAATATGGCATTTAAAAAAGGTTCAAATTTTCAAAAAATAAATTTAAATACAAACACTTATTACAAAAATTCTTTTTTAAAAAAAATAATCAAATCCATAATATAAAATGAATTCTTTATCCATACATGAATTGGAAAAGCTTCAGATCTACATTTTATCAAGAGACCGACCTAATTTTTTAAAAGAGACTATTGATTCTGTACTAAATCAAGATCAATTGCAGATAGAATATGAATTAATTATTTCAGATAATTCAGAGAATAGCGATGTCAGAAAAATGGTCTCTAAATATTACAAGAATCATCAGTTAAAATATATTAGTGTCAATCCTCCAACTTCTGCAAAAGAACATTTTCAAATGATTGTCTCAAAATTAAAATCAGAGTTTGCAATATTACTGCATGATGATGATGTTTTGTGTTCAAATTACCTAAAAAACATGTATTTAGCTATAAAAGAAAATAATGTTGTTGCTGTAGGATGCAATGCCAAAATTTTTAAAAATAATATATCTAAAGCAACAACTAGAACACATAGATTTGATAAACCAAAGAAATTTTACAATGAAAGAAATTTTTTAATTCAGTATTTACCAGGTAATGGAGGAAATGCTCCATTCCCAAGCTATATATATCGAACCAAATACCTCAAAAAAATATTTTTAAATTTACCTATTAAAGGTAAACATGCTGATGCAGCTATATTGAGTTCCCTATTAGAATTTGGAGAAATATTATGGTTAGAAAAATCTTTAATGTATTATCGGGTCCATGACTCTAATGATAGTGTTTTGGAGAAAGTCGCTGATAGGCTGCATCTTATGAATTACATGAAGAAAAAAGATATTGATAAAAATTCTATTAATTTTTTGTTATATAGACTTCTATTTTGGTACAGATGGTTAAAACTTCAACAGCTAAGTTTAAAAAATCTAAAAAATCGCAGATATCGATTAGTTTTAACTTGTATAATTTCAAAAACATTAAAATTATTTAGAAGAAGAAATTTTTGGGTTTTCGTTTATCAAAGGTATCATAGAAAATGAAACGTATTTTATATTTAATACCATTAGATGGTACTGGAGGAGTTGAGGTTGCAGCACAAACTCTAAAGGATTTAGATGAAAAAAATTTTAAGTTTGAGTTAAAATATATATTTCAAAAAAAATCAGAGATTTTTAATCTGCTGAAAATATTTGAAAGCTTTAAAAAAGTCTTGCAACACGATCCTAACATTTTAATTGTTTCATTGTGGAGAGCCGCATTAGTAGGTACTTTAGTTAAATTATTCAGACCAAGAGTAAAGATTGTACTTTTTATACATAGTGAAAAAGACACACATTTCTTTGATTTCATAATTACGAGGATAACACTTTTGCTCTCTAAAGAGGTTTGGTTCGATTCTAATGCTAGTTCAAAAAATAGGTTTAAATTTTTATTCAAGAAAATAAAAAAGCACATACTCTCATTCAATCTTAGAAACATTGATTTAAAAAAAACGGTTATTAAAACAAATGAACCAAATTTTATTTACTGGGGAAGAATTAGTATTGATAAGGGTTTATACCGTGCTTTAGAAATTTTTGAGGGTGTTCTTAATTATTTTCCAAATGCAACTTTTAAAATTATTGGCTCTCATCAATTTGATTACCATAAAATCAAACAATATTGTGTAGATCGAAATTTAATAGACTCAGTTAAATTTTTTGATGAAATGGACTTTGAAGATATAAAGAAACAAGCTAACTTGTCCTCATTCTACCTTCAAACTAGTAAATTTGAAGGTTTTGCAATGTCGGTAGTAGAATCGATGATGATGGGTTTAGTGCCAATAGTTACACCAGTAGGAGAAATAGGAAGTTATTGTAATAGTAAAAACTCAATTATAGTTTATTCAAATATGGAAGCGATTAGGGATATTGTTATGGTTTTGAAAAATAATATGAGTTTTAATCAAATAAGCTCTTTTGCAGTTAACACATGGGGGGATCAAATTTCTTATAAAGAGTCTGTAATCAATAATTGTAAAAGACTTGTAAAAGATAACTAATGTTAAAAATTTTAAATATTTTATCTTTATTCAGTTTAACTAAATTATTGATCTCTTTTTTTATTTACTCTGCTGGCATATCGTTATTGGTTCAATTTTTAATTCTACCAGTGTTTTTACCTCAATTTCATATTGGAAATGGTCTTTTAGATGGAGGAGACTGGACTTTTTATCATAAAAGAGCAGTGGAATTATCTAGTCAAATTGAAACTTTTGGTTGGTCTATTTGGCAAATAAGACCTCAGGGATTTGGTATGATTGGATTTTCATCAGCAGTTTATAGTCTTACGGGAATTTATGAACCATATGTGTTAATTCCTTTTTTTTCTATTCTTCACTCTTTGGGTGCAATAAGCATAGTTTTATTAATAGAAAAACTCGGTGTTGGTAGAGGAGTATCTATAATATCTTCAATTCCATTTTTAGTTTTTCCTTCATCCCTTTTATGGGTGACCCAAATTTTAAAAGATATTTTCACAATTAACGGATCTTTGATAATTATATTAGCCTTGATAAGTATTGTAAGTATCACTCAAAGAGACAATATTAATATTTTTTTTAAAAAATTACTAATTCTATATATTTTGGCAATTTTTGGTTTTATTTTGATTTGGATTGTAAGACCATATTTTATCCAAATAACATTAATATTTGTAATAATATTTTTTTTAATTACTAATTTTTTTTTTATATTCCAAATACTAAAAAAAAAATTATCAATTTTTTATCTAATATCAATTTTACTAACTCAAATAGTTTTAATTTTATCTATAATAAATCTCCCAAAGTTAGATAAAGAAGAAATTAATGAAAATTCTTTACTAGCTGAAATTC
>MDTG01099249.1_pt1 | contig 17339 bp, 16 predicted proteins | sample 811421 | NCBI WGS metagenome assembly MDTG01 (sample SAMN05326645, study PRJNA326480) | marine metagenome | isolation source: seawater | place: Pacific Ocean: South East | collected 2011
ACACAGAAACTAGCAAGTGTACAGTCATCAGCTAATGCCAAAACTTATGATAAGCAAATACAAGATTTGACACAGAAACTAGCAAGTGTACAGTCATCAGCTAATGCCAAAACTTATGATAAGCAAATACAAGATTTGACACAGAAACTAACAAATGAAAACGCAAGGCAATTTCAAGATTTTACACAAACATTAGCTAATATTGTTAAAAATGACAATTCAAAACAATTTCAAGAGTTTACAAAAAAACTAGCAAGTGTAGAATCCTCAGCTAATGCCAAAACTTATGATAAGCAAATACAGGATTTGACTCAGAAACTAGCAAGTGTAGAATCCTCAGCTAATGCCAAAACTTATGATAAACAACTATTTGAGTTATCCTCTAAAATAAAGTCATTTGAAACATTTCAAGACAGTTCTAGTAAACAGATGACAGAATTAAGAAAAAAAATAGATCTTCATAAAAATAATAATAATACACATAATAATACATCGAACCTCATACCAACACCATCTACACAATCACGTCAACAACCAACACCAGCTACACAACCTACCATTAATAAGCCACCAGTTTTAACAAAAAATATTCTCGATTTAAAACTACAACGTTCGAATATGATAAAAAAAAATATTATACAAAATAACAAAAATATTTCAAAACCTTCTCCCGCTGACACAAATAGCAATCCAATTTCACAAAAATCAGAAACCATTATTAATACATCAAAACCTGTAGCTAAATCATCAAATGCACCTCCTAGTTATAAACGTACTACACCATCTCATGATGAAATAGTAAAACATAAACCGCCCCCTCCTATTTCAAAAAATGTTTTAGATTTTAAGCTTAATCAAAGTAAAATAAAAAGTCAACCTGTGTATACTGACACCCCTATTACTAATGAAGATTTGATGAAATCTATAGGTAACTCTAGCTCTAACACTAGTGATATAAATAGTAGTAGTAGTGATATAAATAATATCACACCTATAACAGATAAAAGTAATGATAAAAGTAATGAAAATGCATGGCAACAACCTAACAACAAAAATAAAAATAAAAATCGAAAGAAAAATAAAAATAAATAATTGTTATTTTATGAGTTAATTTACGTTACTTCATGAATAATATATACACGATATATTAGGAGTGTAATGTATTTTTATTATCAAAAATATTGATAATAAAAGTAATTAGTAATTACATACTATTTATTATATTATTTAATATTCATTACGAATTTAAATATGCACGCCTTCTATGCAATTAATACATCATCCTTGATTATTACAACCACACTCTACTACTATGATTCAAGCCAAATCACTAGCTTTTTTACCTGACATTCCGTCTGCGTTACTAGCGTGTATAGATACAACAATCTCGCCTGACCCTATCTTTCCATCAACAGTATATTGATATTTATCTGCAAGTGCATATTCGTTGTATCCTCCTGGTACAGTAGTGCGTTGTTCATCTAGCTCAATACCTTCGTATATTTTAAAGTCACCATCAGTTTTTTGAGTAATTACTTGAACACCTGGTGTTACTAATTGTCCATAAGAGTAAACCGCAAAACTGGCTAGGTCGTCTCTCTTAAATTCACTTTGATTAACATCACCAGCAGCATCAGTAAAATCAGTAATTACAGGTCTAGACAAAGCTATTTGAGTTTCTTCTGCTTCAGCACCAACGATATATTGGGTTAATGTTGAATCCCAGGTAACTAAACTTACCGTAAGAGTAATTACTTCTCGCTCATTAACTTCAGGTAAATTATTAATTGGTATATTAATAAAACCTCCTGTGGGATCATTAAAATCTACATATTGGAATTCATGGCTATAAGTACCGAGGTTACCTTCACTACTGGTAGCTTGTACTAACCAGTATGCAGGTTCGTATTCGTCATCAACTTCACCTTGAATATCTGAAGGTTCTCTGAAGAAAAGTGATAAATTAGTTGTCTCATCATAACCAGATCCAGTATCTTCAATCAAAGCTGTGAATGTTAGGTTTCGTGGTTCGCTGGAAGCTATTATGACACCAAAAGATACTTCGTTAGTTTCGCGACTTTCATTTCCATCACTATCAATAGCTGTTGCCGAATAAATAATTGTAGATCCTATTGGAAGTACCGCTCCCCCAGTAACTGGAAAATTTGCTGATGAATCAGTCACTTCATATAAATGACTAGAACCTGTAACAAAAGTAGTACTTGTTAATACTCCCTGAATCGTTTCACCATTATTTGCGTTAATCGATTTTTTGTAAATGTTGAATGCTGCGGGCGTAATAAGTTGCCAAGTTGTAGGATTATTGAAAGTCAAATCAACTTGACCATCACCCTCGTTAGCTGCGTTATTGTAAGTACCAGCAAAATTTGTTGGGGGTTGTTGTTCACTTACATCTATAGCTAGCACAGTGTCACTTAGCTCACTAGATGATGTCGTTGTGCTTGAACCTTCAGTAACCTCACGCACAGCCTGTGTAGCTACGTACAAAGTGTCATCGACGATACCATAAGTTGCAAGCGCATCCACATCAGCAGTATATTTCTTTGCATTACCAGTATCTTGAGTTGCTTTTTCACGTACAACGGTATATTCACCAGTATCTGATAGTTGGAATTGAATAATGAAGTATATGTCTACGTTTTTATCCACACCATTACATTCAGTAACATCCTCTTTCAAAATAACGGTAAGTACACCATCTTCATATCCTGCTGAACCATTACGATCCAAAACTGCTGTATCAATTTCAGGAGTTTTTGGTGCAAGATAAATTGTAGAAGGTGTAGTATACGCAGAATTTCCATCTGCGTTTCTTGCACTAAAGATCACTAAGTAATCATCATTACATAATCTAGCATCTTCTTCAACAAAAACAAGATAGTTATTATCAGATGTATTTACACACTGTGGACTACCAACAAGGACAGTCTTAGTAACAATTTCTGTATCACTTCCACTACTGGCGTTACCAGCTGGCGAAATGTAGTATGTTACTGAAACGATATCTGTGACATCTGTCACTAATAAAAATTGAGTAGTACCTGTGGCATCGTAGGATGCACCTAAGTTCTTAACGCTGTTAATCACTGGATCAGACATTTTATAAATATTAACGAGAAAAAAATATATAGGAAATATATTAATTAAAAATGGATATTTTATCGGAATTAGAAAGATATTCCGTTAAAGTAATCGAAATTACAAACTCTACGCACTCAAGTATTGAAATTCCAGCTTATGTCATTAATTTAGATGAAGATAACTATCGTCGTGGATACATGAAATATATGTTAAAATTACTAAATATAAATTATAAATTAATAATTGTACAAAGAGTGAATGACGCAATTTGCAAGAAAAACCCTAAGATGAGGAAAGGGGTTATAGGGTGTTCTTTATCGCATTTATGGTGTATAAGGGACGCCATTCAATCTAAACATAAAAACTTTTTAATATTGGAAGATGACATCGTTTTTCATAAGAACTTCTTGGCTCTGTTCAGGCAAACAAATTATAACAAATATGATTTGTTGCAACTAGGTTGTTGTGATTTTTGTTTACATACTAATATCAAAAATAAATATACGCCAAAGGTATACCGTCCAACCAAGAACGCTTTAGGTGCATATGGAAATATTTATAATCTAAATTTTGCTAAAGTATTTTTTAACGATAAAGTAAATAATTTTAGTGAATTTGATATCTCGATGCAAACATTCTATGATAGATTCAAGATTGGTGTATGTTATCCTTATTTAGTAACTAGCGAATTATCTACAACAAATTTAGACCATAAATTTTCCATTTTTGACAAACAATCACTTCGATTTACTAAGTGTTGTTTTTTGGAATATAAACCTGATGATTATTACTTCGTATGGATAGTATTTCTTAAATATTGTTATGAAGAGTATAAAAATATGACATTCAAAAAAGCCCTAAACTACAACACCCTTATACAAGAATTTGCAGAACGTCACAAAGGTATACAAGATAAAATTAGCCAAGTATTGCAAAATAATGGTTTGAAAATAAAGGATGTCTATGAAATACTAGACAATTATAAAGAAGAGAGAATATAACGAGAATATAACGAGAATATAACGAGAATATAAAGAGAATATAAAGAGAATATAACGAGAATATAAATCAACATTAATAAAAATATTTTGATTTATATAATGTGTGGTATTATCGCTTGTATCGCGGCGAATTGTAGTCAAATATTATACGACGGAATTATACAGCTGAAAAACCGTGGCTATGATTCCGTAGGTGTTTGTACAATTCATGACGCGAACAGATGTCATATTAATAAATTTGCGTCAACAAAAGAAGTAGATGCATATTTGAAATTGGAAGAAATATTGTGCTTGCATGAAGGATCACCTATAGGTATTGCTCATACAAGATGGGCGACACACGGTGCCAAAACCGATATCAATTCACATCCTCACCAAAGCTCTTGCGGTAAGTTTGTTTTAGTGCATAATGGTATTATTGAGAATTACAAAGAACTAAAAGAGTTTTTATTAGAAAAGGGATATACATTTGTCTCCCAAACTGATACAGAAGTGATAGTTCAGTTACTTTCATACCTGTATTCCAGTAATAAAAATATAAATGACTGTATTAGGTTGCTTACCTCAAAACTCGAGGGTACGTGGGGTCTTGCTATCTTATGCACCGATACTCCAGACAAAATATATTGTACTAGACATGGTAGTCCATTATTGATTGGTTACGATGACGAGAACATAATTATTACTTCGGAGAAAAGCGGATTTACTAATAAAATAGGCAATTACTTTGTATTAAAAAACTTTGATATATGTGTTGCCGAGAGAACAGGTAATGGTGTCAAAATTCATACTCAGAATAGCTATGATTTACATAAATTATCAAGAGCAAAAGATGCGCTTACCCCAGACCCTTATCCTCACTGGACGCTCAAAGAAATATACGAGCAGATAGATTCGTCGCAAAGAGCAATCAGTATGGGGGGTCGTATATTATATAATGACCAGGTCAAATTAGGGGGTCTAGAAGAGCATATTGAACAACTCATGTCAATCGAGCATTTGATTGTATTAGGGTGTGGTACTTCATTTTTCGCAGGGCATCATGGAATGTATTTTTTTAAGGAGTTGTGTCATTTTACCACGGTTCAGTTATTTGATGGGGCAGAGTTTAACGAATTTGATATTCCAAAAGAGGGTACTACGGGACTCTTACTTATTTCACAGTCAGGCGAGACAAAAGATTTACACAGGTGTATAGAAATAGGAAAAAGGAATAATTTATTTTTGATTGGTTTGGTAAATGTGGTAGATTCGTTGATTGCAAGGGAGGTAGATTGTGGTTGTTATTTGAATGCAGGTCGTGAGGTCGGTGTTGCCTCTACCAAAGCATACAGTTCTCAAGTTATTTTATTATCGATGATTGCAGTATGGTTTGCACAGCATAAAAATATAAATAATATGAAACGAAAACAATTTATTACGGATTTGCGACAGTTGTCGACTGATATACAGCAAACGATTAATTATTCGATTGTGGAGGTTGATAGGTTGGTTGATACTATTTTCAAGGACAAAACTAGTTGCTTTTTGCTGGGTAAGGGTAGGTCTGAATCCGTGGCAAAGGAAGGTGCGCTCAAAATAAAAGAAATATCGTATATTCATAGTGAAGGGTATTCTACGTCGTCGCTAAAACATGGTCCATTCGCGTTGTTAGATGAGAATTTTCCAGTCGTTATTTTGGCGCCGAAAAATGAATATTATTCCAAGGCAGAGAATGCTTACGAAGAGATACAAGCAAGACATGCGCCAGTATTATTCATTACATCGGAGAGAAATGAGCGAATGGTGTCAGAGAGAGAAAATGTATTATTTATAAAAGAAAACAAGACATTCTGTGATTTGCTAGGCGTAATTCCTTTGCAGCTGTTGGCATACAAATTATCGGTAAACAAAGGTATTAATCCAGATGTACCCAAAAATTTAGCAAAGGTCGTTACTGTGGAGTAAAGGTAAATGGGTTATACTTGTGTATTTACACCCACGATCATGTAACCATTATTTATATGCCATCGGTGTTACGTTTTCATTAGAAAAATAACATATTTAAAATTGTATGCATAAATACACAAAAGACAATATTATAACTTGTGTGTTCTGCTATCTAGCATTATCCTTATTTATTGTTGTATCACCTGTAATATTCATTATTACAATTATCTTTGTACCATTTTTCGAGACTTATCAAAGGTTATTTAACAAAGAATGTGAATCTATGGAAACAAGTACAAATAATCTACGAAAGTTTGAACAGGATGCTTACGACAACTTTATAAACCAGAATCCATCAATAAAATATTCAATCTATGAAGAACTCGTAAAAGTAAACTATCTTGATTTACAGGAAGCGTATATTCGCGATATTCATTTCGAACAGGATAATCATTCCGAAATACATAACATAAATACAAATACAAATACAAATACCAGAAGCAAACAACCGTTACTAGTAATTCATGGGACAAACTCTGGTGCGCCTGTTTTTTTGCCTATTATTCAACGTCTTATAAATGAGGGTTATGATGTTCATTCGATAAGTTTACCAGGTTTTGGTCTTAATCCAATCAACGGTAATGCGTTTGAAGATATGACATCAACCCAGATTGTCAACTTTTATGTTTTATTTTTTGGTATATATTTGGATAAAATATTCCCTGAAAAACGACCTGTAATTGTAGGACATTCATTTGGTGGATTCCTCTCTACTAAAATAGCATTCCATCATCCAGATAAAATATGTGGAATAATGCTTATTAATCCTGTTGGTATTTTTCCATTTTTGGGTTCTCTTGGTACGTATTGGGGTATTATTTTTAAAAGTGGATTTCCTAATAGATTTGCACGTAAAGTAGGAAGATTGTTAAATCCTTTATTACTTGGGCGTGACAACGAAGAAAATCTCAAAATTGCGCAAATGACTTGTCGTGATAATTACGGAGACATTATTGTTTCTAACTTTATTACTTTTGACTGGTTTTGTTCGTATTGGAACATACCTATATTTTTCGATATACTTAGAATTCAAAAACCTTTGGCGATAGTCGTGTCAGATGGTGACAATATTATACCCAGTTATCAATCAGATGTTATTTCTATGGTGTGTAAACACTTGAACAAACCTATGTCATTATTTACTATACAAGGATGGCATTATGTAGTTAGTGATGAAATCTCAGTTTCAGTTATATTGGAAGGGTTGCGGTATATAGACAGTAGTTCAAAAGACCCTTATTTATTCAAAAATACAAAGGAGTTAGATACATCACATAAAGAGAGTATTGCAAATTTATTCAATCATTATGGTTATGCTTTGTATTCGAGAGAAGAGACTAGACAGTTGATAAAATTCATAGTGAATAAACTGTTTACGATATTGGATATGGATTTACCTGAAGGTTATATTGATAGACTGAATATTTTATAAACGTTTATAATGTGAAACATTTATAAAATTTTAGTATTTACAATCTTACACCTTTTATTATTTTATTGTTATATTATTTTTTTACCATTATAATATAATTTATTATTATATATGTTGAATATTCAATCATGGTCAGGACGTACAGGCAATAATATATTACAGATAATTAGGGCAATACATTATGCAATAATAAATAACCATAATTCAATTGAATTTCAACAACATTCCTTGCTAACTTCAAATATCATTAAACTAGAAAATATAGAAAATATTAATAAATCACAGATTAATGACACCTTCGTTTCCTTAAATAAATATAACATTATAGACCCTGTCCCATATATAATGAAAGAGTATTTTCAAAAATATGTCAAGTCTATATTTAAAATTCAAACTGAAAATAATAATTTAAATGTTCATGGTTTTAATAAAAATATAATTGATAAGATTCAAAATACTAAATAATTATATTTTTTTCTGATATTAATTATATAATGAAACTTAAAAATAAATTTGGCAATCATCAAATTTTCACATATGATCATAAAAAATATAATTTTTCAGATTTTTTTTATAAATTATATAATACAGAAGATTTACAAAATCTGCACTTAAAATCAATAGATTATAATAAAAAAAAAGATTTATTAGATTTAGGTGTTTTAAATGATAATCAAACGGATTTACATGATATTTTTTATAATAAAATTAAATCAGATTACGAATTTAAAAAATTATATTGTGAATTTATTCAATATATATATACAGAATTTTTTCCAAATGAAAAATATATTTTATATCAATCTTTCCCTTCTATTAGAATACAATATCCACAAAGTGTTGCCATACCTCCACATAAAGATAGTGATAGTTTAAGTAATCATCCATTAGGTGAAAAAAATTTTTTAATACCCATTACTGAAATGAAAAATACAAATTCAGTTTATATTGAGTCCGAACCTGATAAAAAAGATTTTGAAAGTATTCATTTAGAATCTGGAGAAATATTTTATTTCAATGGAAATTTATGTACTCATTATAATGAAAAAAATAATGAAAATAAATTACGTATTTCTCTCGATTTTCGAATTATATTATTAGAAGATTATCATAAATATATTAAAAATTGGGATCTTGGTACTGTATATTCTAAACCAAGAGATATTTTAAAAAAAAGAGATCCAACTAAAATGATTGCGGGGGGTTATTATCAAATTACACATTTACAAGAACCAATAGAAAAAATGTTAAATTGGTATAATGTAAATTTTATTATGCAACATCGCCCGACATTTGAAAAAGAAGAAGCAGAAGAAGTATATAAATACATGCTCGAAGATAATTTTATTACTGAACATAAAAAAACAGAACAATTAGAAAAAATAATTAGTGAATATTTAAATATAAAGCACAGTATTATGACCACAAGTGGAACAACTGCCATTATGTTATCATTAATGGCGTTGGATTTAGAAGAAGGTGATGAAGTTATTGTACCTAATTATACAATGATTGCTACAATAAATTCTGTAAAAATGTTAAAATTAAAACCAATTATTATTGATGTAGACGATGATACATGCACATTAAATTTGGAAGAAATTAAAAAACACATTAATGCTAAAACAAAATGTATTTTACATGTATCTTTAAACAATCGTTATAAAAATATGAATGAGCTAGTTCAATATTGTAAAGAAAATAATTTATATTTAGTTGAAGATGCCGCACAATCATTAGGATGTAGAATTGATGGAAAAAATTTAGGTACTTTTGGAGATTTAGGTTGTTTTTCATTAAGTACACCAAAAATTATTAGCACAGGACAGGGTGGTTTTATTGTATCCAATAATGATGATTTTGCTAATAAAATTAGAATGATGAAAAATTTTGGTCGAAGAGAAAGTGGTATAGATGATTTTGTTGTTTTCGGGATCAATTTAAAATTTACAGATATTCAGGCAGTAATTGGTATTGAACAAATGAAAAAAATGGATTATCGAGTAAAACGATTAAGAGAAATATATGATTTGTATTATCAAGAATTAAAAGATATTGTTAAAATGAAAGAACCATTATCAGATGAATGGATACCCTGGTTTGTTGATATTTATTTAGAAGAACGAGAAGAATTAATAAAATATTTGAAGAAACATAAAATATCTACACGACCAGTTTACGGAGAAATTAATAAAACACCTGTTTATTATGAAGATAAAACTTTAGAAAATAGTCATTATATTTGTAATCATGGTTTGTTTTTACCATCTTATATTACACTCACAAATGAAGATATTACTTATATCTGTAAAATAATTAAATTATTTAGATAGGATAAATATTTTATTAAAGGATGAAATTTATATATACAATAATATTAAAATAAAATGAATATAATAATTAATAATCTTGAAAAAAATGATTTTCAAAATTATCTACATTTAATGAATCAATTCCGTCCAATTAATAAAGAAATTTCATATGAATCATTTTGTGAATTATATGATAAAATATTTTTAAGTAGTGAAATATATGTGGCAAGATTAAATAATAATATAATTGGAAGTATTAAAGTTATTTATGAGCAAAAATTTATAAATAATTGTGCTTTATATGCTCATATAGAAGATGTTATTGTTCATGAAAACTGTCGTCATCTTAAAATAGGAAGTCAATTATTAGATTATGTTAAAAAAAAAGCAATAGAAAAAGATTGCTTTAAATGTACTTTAGTTTGTAGTGAAGAGGTTTCAAAATTTTATGTAAATAATCAATTTGAAAAAAGAGGTATTAATATGTCTTTTTTGATTAAAAAATAACAATTATATAATTACGTTTATCTCTATCAATGCCAAACCATCTGATAAGTTTCCACGTTCATATAATTTTTCCATGTTTTAATGAAAATTGGTATAAAATCAATATATAGAGGGTTATCATTAACTGCTGTTAGTACACAATCTAATTACAATCCATTTCCACCATTTCTCTCACCAAGTCATCAAAACTATATTTTGGTTTCCATTCCAACTCCGTTCTTGCTTTTGTTGAATCACCCAGTAACTCCTCCACTTCTGCTGGTCTAAAATACCTTTCATCCACAAAAATGAGTTCCTTTCCTGTTTTTTTATCATATCCAACTTCATTCACTCCTTCCCCTTTCCACACAATTTCAAACCCTTTCAACGCAAAGGCTTTTTCAATAAATTCGCGTACTGAGTGGAATTCATTTGTACTCAATACGTAATCTTGTGGCTTATCTGCTTGTAGCATCTGCCACATTCCTTCAACATAATCTTTTGCATGACCCCAATCACGTTTCGCATTCAGATTTCCCATGACTAATTTATCTCTGTCGCCATTCAAAATCATATTTAATCCTTTGGTTACCTTTCGTGTGACGAATGTAGGTCCCCTTCTTGGGCTCTCGTGATTGAAAAGTATTCCGTTACATGCAAACATATCATACGATTCACGATAATTTTTCGTAATCCAATATCCATATAGTTTCGCGACACCATAGGGCGATCTAGGATAAAATGGCGTTGTTTCTTTTTGTGGTACTTCTTGTACTAATCCAAATAACTCCGAAGTTGACGCTTGATAAAATCGTATTTTGTCTTGATAACCAGAGCTTCGAATGGCTTCTAATAACTTTAATACACCAACACCATCGGCTTCTACAGAATATTCAGGCATTTCAAAAGAAACCTTGACATGACTCATCGCCGCTAAATTGTAAACTTCTAATCGTTCTAACGATTCACCGTATGTTTCTTTAATTTGGTAAAGTAAATGAAGTAGATTGGAACCATCTGTCATATCTCCATACTTAATGATTAAATTAGGATTTTGGTATAGATGATCGATCCGATGGGTATTAATATCAGATGCTCGTCTCACAATACCCCATACTTTGTATTCTTTTTCTAAAAGAAATTCTGCCATATAAGACCCATCTTGTCCTGTTATACCTGTAATGAGTGCGACCTTCATTATTAATATTATTATACTCGAATATAAATGTATTAATATAACTCACGATTTAAATATAATTTCCTTAGTAAATAGAGAATGAAAATTTTGGTAACAGGGGGAACAGGATTAGTAGGATATGGTATACAAAGTATTCAACAAGAATATCCTAAATATGAATTTATGTTTTTAAGTTCGAAAGATTGTGATTTATCAGATTATAAACAAGTAAATAAATTATTTGAAAAAGAGAAACCAGATTTCGTGATTCATTTGGCGGCTTATGTTGGTGGGTTATTCAAAAACATGAACCAAAAAGTCGATATGTTTGAAAAAAATATGCTTATCAATCTGAATGTTTTGAAATGCAGTCATGAATATAATGTAAAAAAAGTCGTTAGTTGTTTATCGACTTGTATTTTCCCAGATAAAACGACATATCCTATTAACGAACAGATGTTACATGATGGTGCACCACATAATTCAAATGATGCATATGCTTATGCTAAGAGAATGTTGGAAGTTCAATCCAAAGCTTATCAGGAACAGTACGGAGACAACTTTATTTGTATAATTCCTACCAATATTTATGGAGAAAATGATAATTATTCGTTGAAAGACGGGCATGTAATACCTGCATTAATACATAAATGTTTTATAGCGAAACAAGAAAATAACCCTTTTACTATTTGCGGGTCAGGAAAACCTTTAAGGCAATTTATTTATTCCCAAGATTTGGCAAAATTGATAATATGGTCATTAGTAGAATATAATGAAAAAGAAACCATTATATTATCTGTGGGAGAAAAAGAAGAAGTCAGTATTGAACAAGTAGGACGAATGATTGCTCGAGAGTTTGAGTATGAACACCGAATCGTATTTGATACGTCATTATCAGATGGACAATTTAAAAAAACAGCTGATAATAGTAAACTTATGAAATGTTATCCCGACTTTCGATTCACGGACTTATATGAAGGTATACATAAATCTGTAGAATGGTTTAAAGAGAATTTTGATAATTGTCGAAAATAATAGAATTTACTTTCGCAAGTGTTCTTTAATCATTTGGTGGTGTTTTTTATTTGGTTTTTGTATTTTTTAAAATTCTTTTCATTAAAACTGGCGTTAATTTCTTATGCTCCTCTTCAGTAACCCGTGTAGGAAAAACTTTGTTCATTTTATTATACAATATAAAAAATACGATATTTTTGCTTAAACACTCAAAAGGCATCAAGACAACGGATTATATAATGTTATTCCACCTGAGAATAGGTATGTCTTTATACAGGAATATTCAGATAAAGACATCGAACTTGCTGAAAAATATCATATAAATGTTTTAAATTTCCATACACCTATTTTTCATGGTTTATATTACAATATAACATATTAATTTTTTTATATTATAACTAATCTAACTAGCAATCTAAATACTAATCTAACTATTATTTACCCACCACATACTATAAACACTATCTTCGTTTTTTTCGCCCACTATGTGTCTTATTCCTGATCTAAAATCGTATTTTTGGTTCGTAGAAGTATTCAAGTAATACCCAAATGGATAATTGAGTGAACGAGATCTATAATCATATACGAATATCCAATTATCATGTAACTCATCAGTACTATTAAATGCCTCTGATACTGATTCATTATCGGTATCTTCCGCGTTTTCGGTATTCGTAACTGTATTATTGTTTATTGTATTATTGTTTATTGTATTATTTGTATTTGTGACCATATCTTTACTATACAATAAAGTATATCGTATTCTTTAATTACCTTTACTAAATTATTAAAACTATATTAGTTTACGTGTCTTATTTCTGCTCTTCTTATTACTTCTTCGAGTATTAGGAGGATGAATTATTTTTTTTTCCGACTTGGATATGAAACGTTTTATATTATGTCTGTTATCATACAAAATAGGTACGAACCCTCGATAAAAAGATCTGAACTGTGATTTCATTTTGGACAATTCGTCCGCTGAAATCCATCTAAGTTCGCTTTTCTCAAATATTTTACTATTCTTCACGACATTCGGTATGTGGTCCTGGATAAATTTTTGGTTATTATTATAGTAGAAAGGCAACATAGGGTCATATTTGTATGGGAAAATATGCACTCGATAACAATTCTTGGGCGTTATTTTGTAATCTATTTTATAAACGCCACGTTTTTTCATCATTTTCAGTATATCTTTCCCTGACCCTAAAAATCCAGTAGTTTCTTCTGAACCTTCTCGCGCAGCAGTAGTAATAGGAAGCTCGTTGTTTTCACGACCTCCGCCAAAATCTGAAAATCCTGGAGTATCGTTATATTTATTTTCCTTACCAAACAAGAAATATAATCTATTATTATGAATACACGCGGGTAGTATACTCGCACCCATATATTAATATATTATATTATATTATATTAATAATGCCTGGTTTATTAGAAAGAATACAAGAAGCAATAGTTGGAAAACCACAAACAAAAAGTAAACATAAAAAACGAAGGCGTAGCAAGGTTAAACATATTAAGAAACGAACTGCAAAAAGGTCGCGCAGACGAAGCACTAAAAGAACCGTAAAAAAGAGGACCTACAGAAAAAGAAGTTCAAAAAGGAGGACTGGTAAAAAAAGTAGAAGTGTCAAAAGGAGAAGTTACCGAAAAAGAAGTTCAAAAAGGAGGACTGGAAAAAAGAGAAGAAGCTCGAAACACAAAAGGTCAAAAGCATCCAAAGCGTCCAAAAAAAGAACCGTAAAAAGGGTTAACAAAAAAAGCAAACAAAGCAAACAACGCAAACAACGCAAGCAAAGCAAACAACAAAGCAAAAAAAAAATAGTAAACAACGATAAATTACTATTCAGAAGGATGACAGAGAGAAACGATGCCTCCAAGCATTCCTATTCGCCCAGTATAAATAAAAGGTTGGTAAAGCTTAAATCAATTCCGCGTTCCAAAATTCACGATTGTAACATAAATAAAGCATATAACTTGAAAGAGCCATTACAGATAGGTGTACCTGGATATATATATGGTAAAAACTGTTATAATTATAACACACCTGAAGCCAAGCAATTTCTATTACATAATTTGGCTGCAAATAAGCATATAAACCCTAGCATAGTGGTACCGCCAAAACAATACCAATCCAACTGTTGGTTTAACGCCATGTTTGCCATGTTCTTTATAAGTGACAAAGGTCGAAAATTCTTCCATTTCTTCAGACAGATGATGATAGAAGGCGTCAAATTCAACGGTGAAATTATACCAGAAAACCTGAGAGACGCATTTGCATTACTTAACTTTGGAGTTGATGCTAGTTTGACTGGTAACAAGTTTGCTTATAAATTAGATACAAATGTAATTATTCATAAAATATACAAAAGTATTCCGACTAAATACAAGGAGAAAAGTAAATATATTAAAGACGTTAATCAGAGTGGTAATCCTTTAAAATATTATATAAGTATTATCAATTATCTTGCAAACAGTCCTATTTTGGTGTTTTTACTAAGTAATACGGATAGTAGATGGAAGGATGACTTGGTGGATGCAGTAAGAAAATCCAAATATTTGCCTCATATAATAGTGCTAGAAGTGAGCAAACCAAAATCAGACACATACAAAAAACCCAAGGCATTTAAAATAAATAACACGAAGTATAGTTTGGATAGTGCTTCTATTATTGACACAAGTCAACAACATTTCTGTTCTACTTTGACGTGTAATAAAAAAGAGATGGCTTATGATGGTATAAGTCACCATCCGTTGATTAACATGGAATGGAAGGACAAGATTAATAGTGATTATGAGTGGGATTTTCCAAGTAAAGATGATGCGGATAATCACCTGAAATGGAATTTTACAGATGGCTACCAATTATTGATGTATTATCGTTCAAATTAATGCCTTATTTATGCCTGATTAATACCTAATTATTTTGTTGAAATACTGCGAACTATGGCTGTTACAATTTTCTGTCCACCTTCCTCCGAAGGTTCTATTTTATTATTGAAATCTTCTTTCTTATTTAATAATTTACTTACTTCACCCATGCGAATATTATTTTGTTTCGCATATTTATATTGCATCTTGTTCCATATCCTAATCGCGGAATAATACTTCTTGTATTCTTCACTAGTTGGATAATAAATATCAAATAATATTAATGTTGCGTAAGAGAAACGTGATTTTATCGCTTCAACAAGCTTTTTATATTTGTCCATGACAACAGAAATCTGTGATTTAATATATTCGTCATTATTAACATTTTTATTTGCATAATAATTTAATATATCATTACCACCAATCGACAAACAAATGAATGTTTTGGAGGTATCAACTGTCAACGGTATTTCATCTAGCTGTGCATAACAATCGCTAATAATAGCGCCATCCTGGGCGTAATTCAGACAATTTGCACTTGTCTGTTGTTTTAATAGTTCCTCAACGTTTTTATCATTCGAAACATAATAATTATTTTTTAACATACTATCTCCCAACAGAACAATGGTCGAGTTGCTAATTGAGTTCTTTGAATTGTCTGAATTGCCTCCATTTTTTTGAGAAAAATTCTCTGTTATATTTGTAATATCACCACTATTTGTGAAATTATCGTAATTATTTGCGTAATAACTACTACAATATGCATTATAGTAAGAAATTGCAAAAATAAAACATAATAAAATGAATATATATAAGTAAAATTTATTCATATATATTTACACTGTTATTTTATTGTCATCTACACTGTTTTAATTCGCGGATTAATATTAATTCGTTTTGTTTCTTAAAACAAAGTATATTCCACCTTGTTCGAATAAAGAGGTAATGGTGATGTTGGTCTTTTATTATCTATAGTCACTACTTGTACGTCATATTGACCCCTATCTAACGTACCTCTATTGGATAAAGGCAGCTCGAATGAAATTAATTTAGATGAAAAATAGCTTACTGGGATATTTTTGTATACGCCAAACTTTACTGTACTACTACCAAATGGGAAAAAATTCTCACCGACTATATTTACTACTGTATGTTCGTTTATTTGTGATGAATAAGTAGAAAGACCAAATATTATAGGTGTACTATTGGGGATAAAACCCTTAACAACCCTTATACGATTATCAACAATAGGACTGATATTAGATTTTGGACACGAGAATGACATATATTATATAAAAGAACATATTAAATATTCAGGTTTTTTGGGGCATTATCGTCCTCTTTTTCTTTTATCTCTCCCTTTATTTTCTCCTTTTCAAATCTGTAGATGATATATCCTAGAACACCACCTACTACACCACCTACAATCACTTGGAAAACAGTATGCCAACCAAAATACACACGCTGAAACATCGTTACTATAGACCATACCACAAATAATGCCAATATTTGGTAATCCTTTAACACCATAAACACAAATATTGTTGTAAACCAACAACCCTGTGAATGTCCAGATGGCATACCAAAAATGTCATGTGGAAGACCCTTTTTGAATATAAATCTAGAACTATTATTAATTGCTGTCTTGTATGTTTTTTCGTCTATATTAGGTCTTGGCTCTTTTATTAGTGCTTTTAAAATGAAATTAATAAAAAGAGAAAATATAGTACCCATTATATAAATAAACCTGTAGTTAGCAAGATGGCGTAATAAAAACAAGGAAATAATTATCATCATAAATGGGCCATACCCACCTATAAAATTGAATATATCCTCTATCATATATTATATAATACTATTTTATAGTATTTTATAGTATTTTATAGCATTTTATAGCAAGATTTCATTAAATAAGTAAATAAGTAAGTAAATAGACAATCAAACAACCAATTTAATAC
>MDTG01382094.1_pt1 | contig 17338 bp, 15 predicted proteins | sample 811421 | NCBI WGS metagenome assembly MDTG01 (sample SAMN05326645, study PRJNA326480) | marine metagenome | isolation source: seawater | place: Pacific Ocean: South East | collected 2011
GACCCACAGTCTACAAGAGCTGCGACGCACCACCCCCACGGGTGATCCGTTCTCGCAGGCACTGGCACAACTCTATCTCGATTTCTCAGAACTGGAAGCCATGCAATATGACTGGTGGGCCTCCAAATATTTTGCCGATAAAGGCTTGATGGCAGCCTACGGCAAACAAGTGCCGCCTGAGCTACCCGAAAACTGGGATATCTCGGAACATCACCTGATGGAGTTAGCCTCAGCGCGTCAAACCTTGCTGGGCAAACTGAACGAACGCAATATCGCCGCCAACCCTAAAAAAGCCGCCCGCATGCAGTTCTATTTTGATTGCTGGGTTGAGCAATTGGAAGAAAATTGGCAAATCGCTGAGATTGCGCATTGCCGCGATCAATTTTTTGCCCTGCTGGACGAAGTAGATGCCCCTGTGATTACACCCGTAGTCACCACCACCTCGTACATTCTGTATTTCCCGTGGGATAGTGCAGAGCTGCAAGAGAATGCGCGCCACGATCTCAGCATGGTGGTCGATGACCTGACCAACACGCAAAATTATGAAGTAGTCATCAATGGCCATACCGACACATCGGGCACAGAACCATATAATATGGAACTTTCCCAGCGCCGTGCAGAGCGTGTGCGCAACGAGCTAATCAGCAGCGGTATTGTGCCGGAGCGCATCACCTATTTCGCCTTTGGCGAAACTGACCCGCAGATTCCTACAGGCGACGGCGTTCGCGAGCCTGCTAACCGCCGTGTAGAAATTTTCCTCGAATAGGCGCACATGGATTTTTTCACGCATGCCGCTGTGCAAGAACGTCTGATCGTTCTGGCCATCGCGCTGTGCGCCGCATGGGCGCTCGGCGGTCCGCTTACCCTTTACCGCTCGCTCGGCTTACACAAACCCTCACGCGCCTTGCGCAAACGTATCCACAAACTGGAACGCAAACTTAATCGCAGCAACCGTTCCGCAGGCAAATTAGTCTATCGCGGCATCATTTTATTTCTGGTGTTAACCGCACTGGCTGCAGCCTTTGCCGCAAGCATCATTGCCCTGCGTCACGTATGGGCCTACGGCATCTACGTAGAAATGGCGGTTGTCGCCTATCTTTTACCCATGCGTTATGCGTTTGGCCGCACTGGTCTGGTGCACAAGGCGCTGGAAAAAAACAAACCTGCGAATGTCCGCAAAACGCTATTTGCCATGGCACGGCGTGACACGTCCAATATGGACGAACATGCGATGGTACGTGTCAGCACCGAGTATCTGGCCGTACAATTTGCCAGTAAGCTGGTGGCAGCTATGTTCTGGTATGCCGTAGGTGGCATTTTGGCGCTCTGCATCACGCGCATATGGTATGTGCTGGCAGACATTATTGGCTACAACTCCAAACGCCTTATTGCCTTTGGCTGGGCCGCACGCCAGATGGATTATGTGGCACAATGGGTTCCTGCGCGGCTTGCCAGCCTTTCTATTATCACCGCCGCCCTGTTTGTGCCTCGCTGCTCTTTCACCAAATCGATCAAAGCAATCTGGCGCGATGCAGGCAAGCTGGCATCAAGCAATCGCGGCTGGCCCATTGCGTCTATGGCAGGCGCATTACATATTACGCTTGGTGGTCCCCGCAAACTCGACAACCACCTCATTCAGGACGGCTGGATCGGGGAAGGTACGGCCAAAGCCACACCGCGTCACCTGTACCGTGCGCGTTTGCTCTTTTTGTGCTGTAATTTGCTGGTTTTAATAGAATTGGCTGGCATTCTCATGTGGCTACGCCAATAAAATCCGCACATTAGGCGCTAAAGCGCTTTTCAGCGCTGCAAAAAATCCGTATAACTCGGTCACGGGAACGAGTTATGGTCATTAGACGCTTACGCAAAAAACAGGACAAAGCGGCTTCCGACGTATTGGAAGACGCAGTAAACCTGCATCAGGCCGATTATGTCTCGGTAGGCGACCTCATGTATACCTTGCATGAGCGCGGCTTTGGGCTGTTATTGGTGATTTTCGTATTACCTAATTGCGTACCCATTCCCGTACCGCCTGGCATCTCCAGCCTGTTCGCCATCCCATTGCTTTTTCTTTCCATACAAATGATCGGCGGGCGTCATGCGCCATGGCTGCCAAATTGGTTGAAATCCAAGAAGATACGCCGCTCCCTGCTAGCCAGAATCATTGCTAAAGCCTCTCCGCGCTTGCGCAAAGTAGAAAAATTGCTTCGCCCGCGCTTTTCCTTTGCCAGCAGCAAGACTGGTGAGCGGATTATTGGCCTGTTTTGCATGTTATTCTCGCTCAGCATTGCCATTCCTTTGCCATGGACCAATTTTGTGCCCGGCCTTGGCATCCTCGTTATGTCATTGGGTTTGCTAAGTAAAGACGGCGTCACCATTCTTATGGGCTGCCTCATTGGCCTGCTGGGCGTGGCTATGGCCGGCTTTGTAGTGCTTTTTGGTGCCAAAGCGCTGATGGCTATTCTTCCATAACAGTAAAAATCGCTGTTTTTCAGCTCCTAAACCCGCCGACTGTAACAAAAACTTCACGGAAAACCAGTGGGTTTAGCGTTTATATCCACATCCCAATACAGTACACTGTAAGTGCACGAAACTAATACAGGATTTGGATTGTGGCACGGGAAGCTAACAATACAAACGGAATCAGACGCGTGAAACGAAGCGAGATTAAAGAGAGTAATCCGCCGCATACCACTACGGCGTATATACCGCTTTACACGCCACCAGACGTACGTCTGGGGCTGGCCTTGCTGCCTGCGCGCTATATTCTGCGCGGCGGCCTGAAAAGCCTTACCAATGCCATCACGCCTAACGAAGTTCGCCAGCCTTTCTACGACTCTATCGGCCGTTTCTTTGGATTCAACAAAGACGCAGGCCAGACAAAGAATCAAATCAATAAGCTGATCGATGCCCATCCTGAATTTCAGGAAGAACTGGAAAAGATCGTATCGGAAGATGGGCGCACGATGGCGCAAGTCTCACAAAACGATGTGAGCCGAGCCCTAAAATACACGCCATCCGGTCAGAAACTTACTGCAGCGGTGAAAGAATGCCTGTCTGAGTGGGGCCTGAGCGGGCGCGCAGAGAATATGCTGCATTATGCGTTTATTGAGGGCAATGAAAGTAGATTAGGGCGCATCACAGATCGCAGTATCAAGGATATTCACCGCGGCATTCAAAGCAACCTGTTCAATTTCAGCTATGACACCGCACTGGGTATTGGCAGTGTGGGCATGGATAGTGCGCTGACCAATCGCGCCATCAACGATATGAAGAGCGTCTATTCCGAGGCGATTGCCTATGAAAACGGTAAAAAACCAAAAGACGTGACCCTCAGTGATATTTTCAAAAGTGAAAATAAAATTATCCGCTCCACCAAACGCAATTTTATTCGCAAATCGTTTGAGCGCTTTGGCACCGACACGTTATTCTTCCTGCGCCATTTGCGAGTGCCAGTCAGATTCGCCTGGGTCGAAGCGGGCGAGCTGGCGATTGGTGCAAAAGGTTTGCTCTGGGCAAACGACGTCTGGGGACGCGAGCCCACCATGCTTGAAAGCTTCACGTATTTTATCAACGACAAACTGAATCCAAAATTCGGTATTGGTGACCCGATTTCATCCGGTGATATCATCAACTTCTATCAGCAATATTGCTCTATCTATCACCCTGAGCAAATGTTCAAATCGATTGAAGGGCCTAATATTACCGAGGGGCGCACATGGGCGCGAGGCGAAGTGATTTTCGACCGTGTCGCTTATCTGATGAACCACACCTATAACTATAAACACACGACCGAGATCGATCCGGAAACCAATCTCCCTGTACCTTCTGCCCATTTCGACCTGCCAAAATTTATTTACCTGCTGGGACATGATCTGATTAATCCATTGCAGCCCGAAATGACCATGGCTTTTGTGGAAGTCGCCAATAGCTATGGCATGGAAGCCGTGAAGGATATGGAAGCGCAAATGCATGAGAAAGTGCCGTTGCGTGACATGCTGGCGAAATATCCGGTGGATATCCAGCGTGTCATGGAGACGCCTTCGCAAGCCGGTGTATCCAGCTTCATTGGCAGCCCACAAGGCAGTTCGCAGCCTGCACCACGCCCGCGCAGCCCCGAGGAAGAACGCTACGAGAATCAGCGTACGGACAATCAGAAGACATCCTCACGAACCAATGCACCCAAAGCCGTCATCGAGGTGCGCGACGCACAATTGCAAGAACGTTTGCAGCAGGCGCAGCAACAAAACCTTACCCGCCACTAATTACCGCTGATTTTAGATAAATGGGCGAATGCTACGCGCAATGTCATGATCGCGATGCACATACACATGCATCATCATGCCTAACGCCAACATTGTTGTCAGCAGGAATGTGCCGCCATAGGAAAGCAGAGGCAGTGGCACACCCACCACCGGAATCAATCCCATAACCATCGCCATATTGATGAATATATGCACAAAAAGCAGTGCGGCGATACCTGACGCGATGAGCCCACCGAATAGGTGACGTGAACGCACAATCAGCGCAATGGCGAAACTGAGCAATATACCATACAGCAATAACAGCCCCACACTGCCAGCAAAGCCCATTTCTTCAGCCAGCATGGTGAAAATAAAGTCTGTCTGCTTCTCTGGCAAAAAGTCCAGCTGCCCCTGACTGCCTTTCAAAAACCCCTTGCCCCACAGCCCCCCAGAGCCGATAGCAATAATCGACTGCGTAATGTTATAACCCGCCCCTAACGGATCCTGTGACGGGTCAAGAAAGGTGAGCACACGCTGTTTTTGATAGGAATGCAAAAATTGCCAGCCGACAGGCGCACTGATAGCGGCCAGCAAACCAAGCGCCACGAAATAACGCCAGGATACGCCCGCTAAAAAGAAGATCGTTATACCTATACAGCCGAGAATAGTCGCCGTACCCAAATTAGGCTGGCGCAGCACCAACATGATAGGCAAAATCATTAGCAGTGCGGGAATAACCAGCATCATCGGCGAGCTTACATCTTCAGGGTGGCAGAAATGGAAATAACGTGCCAATGCCAATATTAGCCCCAGCTTCATAAGCTCTGATGGCTGCAACGTAATAGGCCCCAGCTGGATCCAACGCTGCGCGCCCATGCCAATAAATCCGCCCACTTCCACTAAAACCAGCAACACCAAACAGGCAAAATAGAATAAATACGCAAAGCGCATTAGCAGATTGATCGGCAACATCGATATGACAACCAATGCCACCAGCCCTACAATAAAGCGCATAATTTGCGGTTTGGCCCAAGGCACCAAACTACCGCCTGCAGCAGAATACTGCATGGCAAACCCTATACAGGCCAACAAAATGATCAGGAAAAGCACCGGCCAATGTAATTGCAGCAACTTGCCCCAATTCACCAAACGGTTACTATCTAATGCACTGCTCATGCGGTCTCATCCTGTTCTTTTGCGATGGATTGCATTTTCAATAATACATCTTTTGCGACCGGTGCGGCCGCCGCACTACCACTGCCCCCATGCTCTATGATTACACTCGCCACATAGCGCGGATTGTCATAAGGCGCAAAACCCACAAACAACGCATGGTGACGGTATTTCCATGGCAAGCGCGATTGATCCATACCACGTTGTGTAATGCGCCGCACCTGCGATGTTCCGGTTTTCCCGGCCATGGTAAATTCTGGCTGGGTAATGCGATGCCAATAGGCTGTGCCGCGTGGACTATTATTCACTTGCCACATCCCGTCACGTATTGCTTGCAGATGCGCCGGATCAAACTCACATGCATCGAATTCAGGCACCTCTTCTGCCACCTCCAGCCGTGGCATAACCTGCTTACCTGTGGCCATACGCGCGGTCATCACCGCCAATTGTATGGGTGTCGCCAACACATATCCCTGCCCAATACCTGCATTCACCGTGTCACCTGCGGTCCAACTTTGCCCGTAGCGTTCTTTTTTCCATTCCGGCATCGGCATAAGCCCGGAACGTTCGCCCGGAAGACCAGCATCTACGCGTTGCCCCAACCCGAAACTGCGCGCCGCCTCGGCTACCTTTTCCATCCCCAGCTTATGTGCCAGATGATAAAAATAGGTATCGCAGGATTGTGCCAGTGCCTGTTGCAAATCCATCGCTCCGTGGCCACCGGCTTTCCAGCAATTAAAACGATGATTTCCCAAATAATAATGCCCAGGGCAGTAAATGCGTTGATGGGGTGCAATCATTTCGTCTTTGAGCGCTGCAAGCGCTACTATCATTTTAAATGTTGAACCGGGCGGGTATTGACCCGCAATTGCCTTATTCATTAGCGGGTTCTTTTCATTGCCCATCAACTCGTTCCAATAGCTCTGCGTGATGCCCACACTAAAACTATTGGGGTCATATGCGGGCATAGAGGCCAGCGCCTTCACACCACCATCCCGCGTATCCATCACCACGATGGCACCGCTCTCCTCCCCCAGCCTTTCTGCAGCGTAGGCCTGTAATTCAGCGTCGATAGTTAAACGAATATCCTCGCCCGCCTTTGCGGGTTGGCGCGCAATCTCTCGCACGCTTAGCCCCAATGCATTTACTTCAATTTTCTTGCTGCCTGCCACGCCGCGCAAACGCGTGTCGAACAAACGCTCGGCACCCTCCTTACCAATCTTAAAGTCTGGCAGGCGCAACAAAGGATTCGAGCCTTCTTTCTGCTCCTCCTCCGACACTTTGCCTACATAGCCAATCATATGTGCCGCCTGTTCGGCAAAGCCGTAATAGCGCAACTGGCCTTCCTCTACCATCAAGCCCAACAGCTCTGGCATATGAAATTCTACCCGCGATAACTCATCCCACGGCACATACTCTTTTACCAACAAAGGCTGCACACGAGGACCAGCGTCTATCGCTTTATGCAAGGCATCCTTACGCTCTGGCGACAGAGAAAGCAGTTTTGACAGTTTATTAAGCGTTGCATGCGCCTGTTTGTTTTTTTCGCGTGACAGAAAAACCCTGAAATTGATCTGATTGGTAGCTAACGGCTTGCCTCTGGCATCGAGTAGCTGGCCGCGCTGAGGCGGAATCAGCTGAATCTTAATACTATTGCCCTCAGCCAGCGTTTTATATTCGCGCGCATTGGCTAATTGCAGATAGTAAAGTCGCCCCAGTAGCACCGTGCCCGCTGCGGCCTGCACCCCCGCAAACACTAACGTGCGGCGTGTGAGTTTCTTATGAAGGGGAGACGACTTACGCATAGCCTATCTATAAGCCACTATTTCTCTGGCTGCAAGATACGTAGCTTCACGATAGCATATTGCATCAGACTATGTACCAGCGGATAGAGTGTAGCAGCGGCCAGCCATTGCAACACAAAACCTAAGGCAGGTCTGGCGTCATAATGATAGAGCGATAAGGCTGCCCATAGCACAAAGAAAAATACCGCTGAGGCAAGGGCAAAACCAATCCACAGCACTACAAAATGCTGGCCCGCAACAAAGCGGCGTTGCCATACTATAAGTAAACGGAATAACAGTAACAGCAGAGAAGACATGCCTGTCGGAATACCCAGCATGACATCTTGAATCAAACCAAGCAAAAACACCAGCCATGAAGGCACCAGACTTGCCTGAAATACGGCCAGATAATATAGCAGCATGATGCTGAACAAAGGGTAGAATGCTCCCCCAGCAAACGTGCCAAGAGGCGTTGCGCCCAGCAACATAGCCAGCATAAAAATAGCCGCTGTCAGGACATAGCGCAGCAGGTGTTGCTGAAAACTTCGTTGTAAATGCATAGAGGCGAATTAAGGTTTTGAAGGTGCATTATAATGCACCACACGCACATATTCCAGTGCGTCCCAATCGGCTGCAGGAATTACCGACAAATGACCATTCTGGTGTTGCACGGTGCCAATATGCAGCCCTGCAGGGAAGGCTTCTCCATCACCCGAGCTTACTACCGCCTCGCCAGGTGCAATACTATGCTGACGCGACAAATAATTAAGCTGCAATGCAGAGCGGTTTGCGCCGCTAACAATGCTACGCTCGCGCGATTGGCTGGTGATGGCCGGAATGCGCGAGTTAATATCGCGAAGCAGCAATACGCGTGCCGTATGATCTCCCACCTCGATCACACGACCGACCAGCCCAACCTCATTGACAACAGCCATATTAGGCGTCAAGCCCTGCTCGGTGCCTGCTCCAATCACGATAGAATGGGAATATGCACCGCCTGCATGTGAAAGCACTTTAGCGGTAGTAAATGACATAGCTTTTGTAGGTGAAAAACTCATTAACGAGCGTAACGCTCTATTTTCGGCTTCCAGATTACGTGCAACGGTTTGCCAATGAAGCAATTGTGCATTCTCGGCACGTAATATGCGGTTTTCACTGAACGCATATAAGGCATCGCTCGTCCAGTTTTTGACATGGCTAATAGCGCGCATAGGCTCAGCCATCACATTGACAACAGGTGTCAACGTATCGGTGAGTGCCATGCGCAGGTTATGTACGAGCGCGTTATCATTGCGTTGCATGACAATCAGGGTCAGAGAGGTGATAATAAGGAGAAAGACCAACACACGATGTATAAGCGAGCCGAGGGGCAACGCCATTTCATGTGCTTTTACCTTGCCAACTTTATAATAGGGCTGTTTCACGCCTTATGTATTCCACACCATTAAGAAAACGTTATGTTACGAATATAACATAGAAAAACAAAACAAAAAACGATTTATCCACAAGTTCCAATATGGGCTAGCTGTGTTTAAACAACACATGCTTGAAGACATCAGGGTTTTCCAGCACCTGCCCCGTACCCAGCGCAACACAGGACAGCGGGTCATCTGCAATAAACACAGGCAGGCCTGTTGCCTGACTCACGACCAGATCAAGATTGTGCAACATTGATCCACCGCCGGTCATCACAATACCCTTATCGACAATATCCGAGGACAGTTCTGGAGGCGTACATTCCAGCGCGACTTTCACCGCTTCAATAATTTCGCGCACTGGCTCTGCCAGCGACTCTGCAATTTGTAACTCGCTTAATACCAGCTCTTTCGGCACGCCATTCATCAAATCGCGCCCGTTAATTTCGATCATCCGGCCATCGCCATCTTCTGGTATACAGGCCGCGCCGATTTCCTTCTTAATATATTCAGCCGTCGTTTCACCAATCAGTAGATTATGATAGCGACGAATATAGGAAATAATCGCCTCATCCATTTTGTCTCCGCCCACGCGCGCAGAACGGGCATATACTATACCGCCCAGCGACAAAACAGCCACCTCAGTGGTGCCACCGCCAATATCAACAATCATCGACCCCGTAGGCTCGGTTACCGGCAAGCCCGCACCAATAGCAGCTGCCATTGGCTCTTCGATAAGATATACATCGCGCGCGCCGGCATTTTCTGCGGCTTCCTGAATCGCACGGCGCTCAACAGGCGTTGAACCTGAGGGCACACAAATAATGATGAGAGGGCCTGTAAAACTACGGCGATTATGCACACGATGAATAAAATGCTTAATCATCTCTTCCGCGGTGCGGAAATCTGCAATCACACCATCTTTCAACGGGCGGGTAGCATCTATCTTTTCTGGAGTTCGGCCCAGCATTAGCTTGGCTTCGTTACCGAACGCATAAGGCATTAACTGCCCACGTTCTTCTTTCATCGCTACTACGGAAGGTTCGTTGAGAACAACCCCGCGCCCCTTGACATACACAAGAGTATTAGCGGTTCCCAAGTCAATGGCCATGTCTTCCGACATTAGCCTCAATAATTTTCCAAACATGCGCGTGTTGCCCCGCGTTGATTAACTTACTTGTTGTTTATCAGTATTGTCAAAATCAGTCTCTTCTGTTTGTGTGTAATGTGCAACGTCTTTTTGTTCAAGCATTTCCAGCTTTCCAACGGCGTTGATGTATGCTTTTGCTGACGCGACTAGCGTATCTACATCAGATCCGTGCCCATTTACCACATATCCGTCACGTTCCAAACGACATGTCACCTCTGCCTGTGCATCGGTGCCTTGTGTTACGGCATGCACCTGATAGAGCTGCAATGTTGCATCCTGCGCCTCAGGGATGAGTCCTTTAATCGCTTTAAAGATCGCATCAACGGGCCCATTACCTTCCATCTTGATGGTGCGCAACCGCCCATCAATCTCCATGCCCAACCGTGCAATTTGTGCACTTTCGGTGCCACACTCGATCTGCAGGGTTTTGAAATGATAACGTTGATGACGTGTGGCTGCCTCGGCATCAACCAACGCAATAATATCATCGTCGTATATATCTTTTTTCTTGTCTGCCAGCGCTTTAAACCGTGTAAACGCATCTTCCAGCGCGTTATCGCCCAGCGTAATACCCAGCTCTTTCAGCTTGTCCTTGAAGGCATGACGGCCTGAATGTTTACCCATCACCAGATTGGACTTTGCCAGCCCTACCGACTCCGGCGTCATAATCTCGTAGGTGCCGCGGTTTTTCAGCATGCCGTCCTGATGAATGCCAGATTCATGCGCGAACGCATTTGCACCCACAATCGCCTTATTCACCTGCACTTGCTGACCAGTCACACTTTGCACCAATTTGGACAAACGCGTAATATGCGTGCTGTCTACACCGCACTCCACGCCATACTGGTCTTTGCGGGTTTTCAACGTCATCACCACTTCTTCCAGCGATGTATTGCCCGCACGCTCACCAATCCCGTTAATGGTCACTTCTGCCTGACGCGCCCCTGCCACAATCGCAGCCAGGGTATTGGCAGTCGCCAGCCCCAGATCGTTCTGGCCGTGGAATGAGAAAATTGCTTTGTCCGCATTAGAAATATTTTCACGCACATACGTAAACATATGCGCGATGTCCGCAGGCGTGCCATACCCTACCGTGTCGGGCAAGTTGATGGTGGTCGCGCCTGCGGCAATGGCTACTTCCACTGCCTGACAAAGATAATCCAGATCGCTACGGGTAGCATCCATAGCCGACCACTCAACATCGTCCGTATAATTACGCGCCAGCCCAACGGTATCTTTAATAATATCCAGCACCTGTTCACGGCTCAGGCGAAACTGATGTTCCAAATGAATGTCGCTGGTAGAAATGAACGTGTGAATACGTCCCTGCTTCGCTGGCTTGATTGCCTCGGCTGCGCGCTCAATGTCAGCCGTTTTGCCACGCGCCAACGAACAAATAGTCGCGTTTTTTGCCGTCTCGGCAATCGCCTTCACAGCCTCAAAATCGCCCTGACTGGCAATCGCAAATCCCGCTTCGATCACGTCGACACCCATACCGTCCAGCCCTTCGGCCACCAACAGCTTCTCTTCACGTGTCATCGACATGCCGGGTGATTGCTCACCATCACGCAAGGTTGTATCAAAAATTATAATTTTATCGTTACTCATCTCTATTTTTCCTGTCATCTGGGCATCAGAACGGCTGATCGCACATCCCCACGCGAAACACACCTTCATCTGTTGCAGGGTACAGTTTATACGTTTTCAGCGTATCAAACGGGGTAATATCTTGCGGGCAGATCCAGTGCCGCTGTTCGATTACCACCGAGTCACCTGCAATATCACCTTCTTCCACCTGCTTCACGTCAACCACCGCACGCGTAGTGCACACCTGATAATCGGTTTCGACTACCTCGATGGACTGCATCACGCCTGTAAACTGCACGGTTTTTGGCTCACGCATGTCTGCTGGCAGGCAAGAAAGCGCCTGCGCCGCTGAAGCGCCCACCAACCAACACAGTATGGCGGTGGCAACGCGCATGATTACGCCGCGTCTACCAATTTGTTTTTAGCAATCCATGGCATCATAGCGCGCAGCTTTTCACCCACTTTCTCAATGGGGTGCTTCGCTTCTGATTCGCGGGTAGCTTCCAGCTTATGCGCACCTTGCGTCGCACGGTCTGCAATAAACTCACGTGCAAATTTGCCGGTCTGGATATCTTCCAGCACACGCTTCATTTCCGCCTTGGTTTCTTCGGTAATTATGCGTGGGCCGGTCACATAGTCACCGTACTCTGCGGTGTTCGAGATCGAATAACGCATATTCGCTAGACCACCTTCATACAGCAGATCCACAATCAGTTTGGTTTCATGCAGGCATTCGAAATACGCCATCTCTTCAGGATATCCCGCCTCTACCAGCGTTTCAAAACCCGCTTTGATAAGCGCCGAAATACCACCACAGAGTACCGCCTGCTCACCGAACAGGTCGGTTTCGCACTCGTCCTTGAAGGTGGTTTCGATGATGCCCGAACGGCCACCGCCTACACCGCTTGCATAAGACAGCGCTATTTGCAGTGCATCGCCCGAAGCGTCTTGCGCCACAGCCACGAGGCATGGCACACCGCCGCCTTTTACATATTCACCGCGCACGGTATGACCAGGGCCTTTAGGCGCCACCATGAACACGTCCATATCGTCGCGCACCTGAATAAATTCGAAATGGTAGTTGAATCCATGTGCGAATGCGAGTGCCGCACCTTGCTTGATATTGCCTTCTACCTGCGAGTAAATATCGGCCTGATTCTCATCGGGTGCCAGCATCATCACCACATCAGCGTCTTTTACAGCTTCTTCAGGTGTTTTCACCTCAAACCCGTCGCGCTTGGCTTTGGCAGCACTGTTCGATCCTTCGCGTAGACCGATAACGATACCTTCAACGCCTGAGTCTTTCAGGTTTAGGGCGTGTGCGTGGCCTTGGCTACCATAGCCAATAATGGTCACTTTTTTGCCTTTGATGATGTTTAAATCGGCATCGTTGTCATAATATACGCGCATGGTTCATTTCCTTCTTTTCAACGTATTGATTGAGCGAAGGAAATTATCCCCCTAACAGAGGGCTGTCAATGGCGAATCATAAGGTATCTGCCAACTTCCGGATTATCTTTGCGCCAAATCACATTATCGATGAAATAATGATGAATGTTTACAAAGAGGTGGAACATGGCAAGGAAGAGGGTGGGTACGGCTAATGTATGAACATCATCGATCAAATAATCGAGCAGTCGCGGCGCCCATTCAAACTGCATGGCACCAAGCAGGCCACCAATCGCCACGAATGCGAGAAAACCATATGCCGCGCGCTTCGCGGTTTTTTGCGTATATTCGCCCGCTGCTTCCTTATGCTTCAACTCCGATTCGTTGCGCTTGAAAGCAATCACAAACAGCAGATATTGCAGAGAGTGGAAGGCAGGCACAAAGAACAGCCACAATGGATGCACATAGTGCACTACAAGCAAATAGCTATACAGCGTGGAATAACCTACGATCCCCGTGAACGACAACCAGCGTTTCTCCTGTGTTGCTTTGGCCAGCAACATCAGCACGGTTGCGCCAAAGAATATCCAGCATGCGGTGTGTAACGTGTTCTGGAATAGCCAGTAATCATCCAGAAAACTGGGCAATAACGCCGGCAACATAACAGAGGAGTAGGGTACTCCCCAGAACTGACTTTCATAGGCGCTAAAATTCGATAGCACCCATGTCGTAATCCAAACCAGATAAATGTTGGTCAGTAGCAGACGGCGTTGCCATTTGCCAAAATAGATGCCTTTAAGCCCATGTAATACCACCATGACCCCGAAGGATTGTTTGGCATAGTGCCAGCCCACCAGCAAAAACATCACATTCACCACATAGCCCAAAGCGACAAGATCGCCCTGCAAAACGGTGGTGGAATAATAATAAACAAAGACGATCGGCACGACCACGCCCGCAAAAATATAGCGCATTTGCATATGGCGTGGCAGTTCCTGTCCGCGCACTTTTTTGCCAAAATCGCGGTACATCAACTGATAGGAGAAGGCAAAGTGCGGGTAATTTACGAAAAACACGTGATACGCCAATATAGCCGCCAAAATCGACAGCCAAAAACCGCTAATATTCGCCTCTCCTTGGTAAATGGCGCCACTCGTCAGGTCCTGTGACACCAGAAACATCAAAAGCGCCCCCACAATATAGGCAGCACCGCCTACCATCAGGAAATCAACAACTGGGCTGATCAGGTAAGGCCTGCCGCGCCAAGAGCGCGACGTAAGCATGCCTTTGAGAAAAGGAGGCGTTTGGGAAATATTATCTGCTGTGGTTGTGGCGGTATTCATACAAAATAGTATAGCGCAAATCGGTTAATAAAAAAATAACGCATGCGCTATTATCGGCTGATTGTAGTATTTTTTTCTGGGCTAAATGCCTTTTTTACCACGCCCCATAGCAACAGCGCCTGTACGTGCAATCTCTACCAAGCCTAGCGGGCGCATCAGGTCGATAAACGAGTCGATCTTGGAGGATTTACCCGTCAGCTCAAAAATGAATGATTCAGTCGTAGCATCCACCGAATGTGCACGGAAAATATCAGCAATGCGAAGCGCCTCTACGCGGTTGTCACCTTCACCTGCCACTTTCACCAAGGCCAGCTCGCGCTCTACATGCGGGCCTTCCACACTCAAATCATGCACTTTATGCACTGGAATCATACGTTCCAGCAGATTCATGATTTGCACGATCACCATGGGCGAGCCTTTAGTGACAATCGTGATGCGCGATAGCGATTTCTTAGCATCCACCTCTGCTACGGTCAGCGCTTCAATATTGTAACCACGCGCAGAAAACAGCCCCACCACACGGTTCAGCACACCAAATTCGTTATCGACCAGAATGGCCAGAATATGGCGCTCTTCCTCAGGCGCTTTTTCAATGATGCTATATACAATATCTAACGGTTCAGTCATGCCTATAACCTATCCCAGTCCGATGGTGGCAGCGGGCTACAACGCTCGCCAAAGCGTAGATCCGTCCGCGGGCAATGGCCTTTATGCGGGCCGGTTTGTTCGTTCTCCATGCGCGGATTTGCCGGGCCTTTCGACTCGCAGCCCATCAACAGCAGGGTAGCGCACGCTACAATCATCATTATCACTCGCATTCCGATGTCCTATACCTGATTCTTATCCAGTTCACGTTCCGCATCATCCGGACCAAGCAGCAGCTCGTTATGCGCTGCGCCTGCAGGAATCATCGGATATACATTTTCATTCTGGTCCACCCAGATATCTGCCATCACGGGCCCGTCATGTTCCAACATGTCGGTGATGGTCTGTTTAAGGTCCGCCGGTTTTTTACACCGCAACCCACGCAAACCATATGCTTCGGCCAGTTTCACAAAATCAGGCAACGAATCCATATACGACTCGGAATAGCGTGAGCCGTGGAACATTTCCTGCCATTGACGCACCATACCCATATATTGGTTATTCAGAATCAGCACCTTCACAGGCAAACGGTACTGCACGGCAGTAGAAAGCTCCTGAATATTCATCAGAATGGATGACTCGCCCGTCACACAAATAACCGGCTTTTTGGCATTCGCCACCTGCACACCAACCGCCGCAGGCAAACCATAGCCCATCGTGCCCAACCCGCCCGAACTCATCCAGCGGTTAGGCTTGTTATAAATGATATGTTGTGCCGCCCACATCTGGTGCTGACCAACATCGGTCGTGATAAAGAAATCTTTCTTGCCCAGCTGATTATTCAGCTCACGCAGCACTTGCTGCGGCTTAATAACGCGGTCGTTAGTTTCAAACTTAAAGCTGTCTTTCGCGCGCCAGCCTTCCACTTTATCCCACCATTTATTAAGGGCACGCTGGTCTGGCTCCAGCTTTTTCTTTTTCCACATCGCGATCATCATATCGATCACTTCGCCCGCATCCCCGCAGAGCGGTATATCCACATGCACGGTTTTATTGATCGAACTGGCATCAATATCGACATGAATTTTAGTCGATTTAGGCGAGAATCCGTCCAGACGACCCGTCACGCGGTCATCGAAACGCGCACCGATGTTAATCATCACATCGCATTCTGCCATGCACATATTCGCTTCCAGCGAACCATGCATGCCCAGCATGCCGAGGAACTGTTTGTCTGAGCCCGGGAATGCACCCAGTCCCATCAGGGTGGTGGTGCAGGGGAATCCCGTCATATGCACCAGCTTGGTCAGATTAGCGCAGGCTTTGCTGCCCGAATTGATGACACCGCCGCCCACATAAAACACGGGGCGCTTGGCTTTCGCCATCGCATCTACGGCTTTCTCCAGCCATTTCTGGTTCGGTTTCTTCACCGGCTTATACGAATGGCGTTTCACGCTCGCCTTGCCGCGATACATTCCCACCGCATTCAAAATATCTTTAGGAATATCCACTACCACAGGGCCCGGACGGCCTGTGCTGGCCACATGGAACGCTTCATTCACAATACGTGCGACGTCATTCACGTTTTTCACCAGATAATTGTGCTTGGTGCAAGAGCGTGTAATACCCGTCACATCGGCTTCCTGAAACGCGTCCGATCCGATCAGATGGCTTGGCACCTGCCCTGTAATACATACCAGCGGAATCGAGTCCAGCATCGCATCGGTCAGGCCTGTGATCGTATTTGTGGCACCGGGGCCAGACGTCACCAGCAACGCGCCTACTTTGCCCGTTGACCGCGCGTAGCCTTCGGCCGCGTGGGCGGCACCCTGCTCGTGGCGCACCAGAATATGGCGCAGGCGGTTCTGTTTGAACAACGCATCGTAAATCGGCAGTACCGCGCCACCAGGATAGCCAAACAGCACATCCGTGCCATTCTCGATCATCGCACGGATGACCATTTCTGCCCCGGTCATTTGCTGATTTTCTGTCTTTTCTGTGCTCACACCGCCTCCTTACTGCAACGGCTTGGCAAATTACTGCTTTGCCAGCGGACGGTCAATGGCTTTCGCAAGGCTTTTCAACCATTCTCCGCATTCATCCACATTCTCAGCCAGCGCATAGGGAACCGGCAACGCCTCTGGCAGCTGGTTACGAATCCAGGTTAGCTGGCGTTTTGCATAGCGCCGCGAGTTTTGCTGAGCCAGCGCCACCGCCTCTTGCAGCGATAATTCGTCACGCAAATATGCCATCAGTTCCGCCACTCCAATCGCGCGCATCACAGGCAAGCCATCTGACAACGCTTGCCGCTGCAGCATCTGCACTTCATCTATCGCGCCTTTTTCCACCATTTGCTCAAAACGCGCATTAATGCGTTCATACAATGTCTCGCGCGCAATATCGCAATAATAGAGATGATACTCTGCCTCTGGCATAAATGGCTCACCTGCTTCTTTCTGCCATACGCTCAGCGGTGTGTCAGTGGCTTCCACCACCTCAAGCGCACGCTGGATACGCTGACTATCGTTAGGCTCTAATTTCTCCGCCGTGGCTGCATCCCGCAATTTCAAACGGCCATACGCCTTTTCACTTCCTTGCTGCATCCATTGTTCCACACGCTGCTTCACCTCTTCCGGCACAGGCGGAATAGGCGATATGCCATCCATCA
>MDTG01076573.1_pt1 | contig 17337 bp, 9 predicted proteins | sample 811421 | NCBI WGS metagenome assembly MDTG01 (sample SAMN05326645, study PRJNA326480) | marine metagenome | isolation source: seawater | place: Pacific Ocean: South East | collected 2011
AACAGGGACTTCAACGCATACGGTTGATTTAGCTGCTGATGCCGGCACCGTCACCGTGAATAACATTACTGCCGATGATATCGTTAACGCCGCAGAAGTGGCGAGTACCATCGCAGTTACCGGCAGCGCCACTGGTGGTGATATCGCCCCAGGCGATGTGGTGACTATGATCATCAATGGCACTACTTACACCACCACCGTGCAAGCCGATGGTAGCTGGAGTGTGGATGTCGCCGGTAGCGATTTAGCCGCCGATACTGAATTCACGGTTACCGTTACCTCCTCTGACGCAGCCGGTAATACTGTCGACTCAACTGGGACTTCAACGCATACTGTTGATTTAAGTGCCGATGTCGGCACCGTCACCGTGAATGACATTACTGCCGATGATATCGTTAATGCCGCAGAAGCGGCTGGCACCATCGCAGTTACCGGCAGCGCCACTGGCGGCGACATTGCACCAGGCGATGTGGTCACCATGATCATTAATGGCACGACCTATACGACGACCGTGCAAGCCGATGGTAGCTGGAGTGTGGATGTCGCTGGTAGCGATTTAGCCGCAGACACCGAATTTGATGTGGTTGTCAGCTCTTCTGATGCAGCAGGCAATACTGTTGAATCAACCGGTTCGTCTACCCATACCGTTGATACCACCGCACCAAACGCGCCTGGTGTGACGATCACCGAAGATGCCAACAACGACGGCTTTATCAGCAACAGCGAGCTTGATGGTGCCATCAACGTCACTATTTCTTTAGCGGATACCGGCGCTCTGGCAGGCGATACCTTAACCGTCAATGGTGTGGCCATCGTGCTGACCCAGGCGCAGATTGATGCCGGTGTTGTACTAACCACCGTTGCTGCCCCGGCTGAAGGTGCGACTTTAACCGTTACCGCCAGCATTACTGATGTGGCCGGCAATACCGGCGCCACTGGCTCTGACAGTGCCGTGCTGGATACCACTGCACCATCTGTCGATATAACAACAGATGCAACAACCTTAGCTGCCAATGAGTCGACGACGGTATCCTTTACGTTCAGTGAGCAAGTTGCCGGCTTTACTCTGGCAGATATCGCGGTAACAGGTGGTGTGTTAACTGGGTTAACTCAGGATCCGACCAATCCGAATGTCTGGACTGCGACCTTTGTAGCAAATGGCACTGCAGCAATATCAATTGCAGTAGCAAATGGCAGTTACACAGACATAGCAGGTAATGCTGGTACAGGTGATACTGCATCGATCAACAGTACGCCGGTTGCAAACAATTCGACTTTCACCGTCAATGAAGATCAGGTGTTAACGGCCAGTGTACTGACGAACGATGTCGATGTTGATAGTAATTCTTTAGTTGTTGAAAGCTTTATTATCAACGGTCAGAGCTACCTGGCAGGCAGTGCAGTCGTTATTGAAAATCAGGGGACCTTTCAGCTAAACGCCAACGGTAGCTTTACCTTTACTCCGGTGGCCAACTGGAGCGGGACCCCGCCAACTGTTGGCTACACCATTTCTGATGGCCAAGGTGGCACGTCGTCAGCAACCCTGAACATTGTTGTAGCTCCAGTTGCGGATGCGGCAATGCTGCAAGTGGCAGATGCGGTATCAACCCAGGCAGGCGCCACGTCCATTACCACCGGCGCGAACGGTGTGAGGTCAGGCGAAGGTTTAAGTCAGGCCTCACTGGAACAAGCGCTTGGCTTAACCAGTGGCTTTTTGGACGGTTTTGCCGCACCATCTGGAGTGTTAAATGACCCGGGCAATATTGATGCAATAGATGGCAACTATACCTCGAGCACCGTTAATTTAAACAATGGAATGTCGGTTGGTATTAACTGGCAGTTTATTAACGGCGAGAACCTCGTCAGTGAAATCCAGTCTGGATTTAACGACTTTGTTCTGGTGATTATTACTGCACCAGATGGCAGCAAAACAACCCAATTAATTACCTCTTCTGAATTTTTGGGTGCTTCAGTCAATGGTAACGGCACCTTTAACTTCACCGCAACTCAGGATGGCCTGTATAAGTTTGACTGGGTAATTATCAACGGCAGAGATAGTGGCAAGGATTCTCAGCTGAATCTATCTGCCGCGACCATTACTGTTGAGGGTGTTACATACGGCGATATGGTTGACCTGAACATTACTGCAGCAGTAGTGGATGCCAGTGAGAGCTTGTTTGTCACCATTACCGGCGTACCTACTGATGCCTTGCTGACAGCAGGTATTAAAAACGCGGATGGTAGCTGGACGCTAACCCAGGCAGAGTTGGAAGGGTTAAGTATACTTACCCCGGTTGGCTATAACGGTCAGCTCAATTTGACTGTAACCGCAACCACAACTGATGGCACGTCAAGCACCTCGGTATCAGACATTATTACCATTGATTTGTCGCAAACGAGTAATACGGTGTTGTCAGGCAATGATTCGCCACAAACCATTACAGGTACAGATGCTGGCGATTTAATCATGGCTTATGGCGGCAACGACATTGTTAATTCCGGCGCCGGCAATGATGTTATTTACGGTGGTATTGGCAATGACACGATTAACGCCGGAGCAGGGAACGATATATTGTTCGGTGGCAAAGGTAACGATACGCTGACCGGCGGCACCGATTCTGATGTATTCGCCTGGCAATTAGGTGATCAGGGCAATGCTACCGCTGCTGTTGATGTGATAAAAGACTTCAACACCGCACAGGGTGATGTAATTGACCTGCGTGACCTGTTACAGGGTGAAAACAGCGATAATATTACTGATTACCTGAGCTTTACTGTCAGTGGCGGCAACACTACCATTAATATTAAGCACACAGGCGCAGGCAATGTTAGCCAGCAAATTGTACTTGAAGGCGTAGACTTAAGCAGTTTTGGCGCCGATACTCAGGCCATTATTGATAACCTGATTAACAATGGCAATTTGAAGATTGATGGTTAACTGCCGGCAATAAAGACGAAGTTGTAAATTAAACAGGCGCATTTAGCGCCTGTTTTTATAATAGATTAATAGGCACTTTTAAGTAGGTCGCACCGTTGTCTTCTGCCGGCGGCAACTGGCCACCCCGGATATTTACCTGTACCGACGGCAAAATAAGCCGCGGCATCGCCAACGTTGCGTCGCGAGTCTCCCGACGTTTCACAAAATCGGCTTTGCTTACCCCGCCACCAACATGAATATTATGCTGCTTTTGTTGGCTTACAGTGGTCAGATATTCATGTTTTCGACCAGCCGGTGGATAATCATGACAAATATAAACTTCGGTATCAGCCGGCAGCGACAGTAACTTTTCGATGGAATCGAACAGTGTCTCAGCACTGCCTCCGGGGAAGTCACAACGCGCAGTACCGACATCGGGCATAAACAGCGTATCACCGACGAAAGCCGCTTGCTCGTTAATAACATACGCTAAATCGGCCGGGGTATGGCCGGGTAAGTGCATGGCCCGGATAGACAGATCCCCGACCTGCAGCGTATCGCCATCGGCAAACAAGCGGTCGAACTGTGAACCATTGGGTAAAAATTCTTTTTCGAGGTTAAAGACCTCTTTAAAAATGGTTTGAACCTGAGTAATTTCAGCGCCTATTGCCACTTTTGCACCCAATTTGCTGCGCAAAAACGGTGCGGCAGATAAATGATCGGCATGGGCGTGGGTTTCTAACACCCACTCAACCGTCAGCTTATGATGCTTGATATAATCCAGTATCTGCTCTGCACTGTCCGTGCTGGTGCGACCGGCTTTGTAGTCAAAATCCAATACCGGGTCAATAATTACCGCTTTGCTGGTCGCGTTATCGGTAACAACATAGCTGAATGTTTCACTGTCATTATCTAAAAATGCTTTTACCTGATAGCTCATTATGGTTGCTCCCTATGCCTGGTAACCGGATCAGCCGAGTTAAGTGTATGCTAATATAATATAAGCTTATACCATTTGGAAATAACTTTAGTTGATAATGTTGATCAGGCAATGGCTATTTTTTGGTGCAATTCTAAATAAGTACATATAATACAAATCGATAGCAACCCGCTGCAGCCTAATTTAACATCAGCCTTTTTTACGGGTATCTTCTGCCAATACACCTTTGCTACCATCTTGAGCATTTTCATCTTCAACCAATTTGGTAATACCTGGCGCGCCGTCACCATCGTAAGTGGTACTAATACCCGTATTTTTAGCAAACACTTCCAGATATTCGAGGTTGTCATTACAGGTTGCAATCAACTCAGCTAATTCCTTTAATTCCTCTCCTTTAACAAAGTACAAACGTTTTGAGAGTTCTTTAATCTCCATTTTCAGGTGTGCATTACCTTCTTTTGAGTACGTTTTTTCAACATCTGTTGCCTTCACCGTCAGATATTTGCTAACGGTTTCATCTGTTGGTAAAGAGCCTAGCAATAATGCTATAAAAATAAACCCATGATTCTGACTTCGTTGGATAGTATTGCCCTTACTTCGCAATAACAACAGGCCAAGAAACAACCAGGCTGCATCTGAAATTTCCATTCGCTTACCGTTAATATCCGTTTCTTGTTGTTGAAATTCAGTGATGCGCATTAAATCTTTACGGAAATGCTGAAACAACTCCTTAGCCCTTAGCTCCATTAAGCCAACACCAAAATTACGGGAACCACGGTTAAGCCCTTCGCTGATATTAAAAAAACATGTGTCCTTCTCAATGATCTCTATAACTTTTCTTCTACTGGCACTATCCACAAAATAGTTAGCAATAAGCGGCTCACTGCCATGCTCCGCAGACTCTGAATTATTGGCATGTTCCAGCACTGAACGAAAAACAGAGTCTTTAAACGCTTCTTCAATAGCCTCAACCACTATCTCCAACTTCTCCTCAAGCTTCAGTTGCAGGCGCTCTTCTGAAACGAAAGACTCTCTGGGTATTGGTGAGGGTTTATTTGCACGGTTTACCCGGTTGCTAAGATGGGGCGCAATGCGCGATGGCAACTCCTCCGTTCTATAGATTTCTTCGGCATGTAACAAAACCGCCGCACAAGCGCGCTTGGCATCATACGTTGCGCGGGTTAAACGTGAGTTCAAATTAGAAATATGTTCAACATGGCTGGCCCAAACATTTACCTGCTCTCTGATTGAATCGTTCTGTTGAATATTTGCCGCTAAGCCTGCAATCCGAATGGCGACCAAAGCACCAGCAAAGCCAAGCGCCCAGCCACCGAGCGCATCAAAAAGCCCGGTGTTTTCCTGAGACAATTTGCTGGGTAGCAGTTCCTGCGGTAATAAGTTGAATTTTAAAGTTAACCAGAACAAAACAAAGGTTAAGATACCAAACAGCAACGTAGAGATAACAAGGTGACTGACGGGGCTATTAAAGGTACGGTTAAGCCAGCCTGCAATTGAACTATTTTTGCGACCGCTCATTAAATACCACCGTTTACGGTTTGCTCACTGGCGTCCTGGCCCAGAATACCCTCAATGGCTTTTTTCTGTTCATCCGTAAGGTCATCCAGTTTGTTTTTGATGCCCTCAAACCAACGGCGATTAGAGACGCGTTCTTTATAGGCATCGAGCAACGTATTCAGTTTTTCTTTAGCGGCATGAGTATCTTTTAACAGTAGTGCAAAATACTCTTCGTAGGTGCTTTCAGTGAACTGAAGAATAAACGACACCATGCGTTTAATCTGGCTGCTATGTATCGTACCGGCACCTATTGGAATATCGATAGAAATTTTTAACTCACCGTCTTCCGGATCAAGAGACATGGACAAAAATTTATATTCAAATTGAAACCAGGCAATGGCAGACGCTATTAAGCTGTAATCTGTTTTTTGCAAATCAAACTGATAAAGCCAGGGTGTTTCGAAGCGTAATAAATCGCTATCTGCATAATTAATGACAATACTTATACTTGGTTCATTCTTGATATTCAGATACTTATCTGTTGTAAACCCGAAAATAAAACGTTTTTTATCTTTATCAAAACTGTATTTATAGTCTTCACTGTCAAAGTATTGCTTCACAATCTCTTCAACAGGCAAATTAGTGGCCGCTGTAGCAACAGGGGCAGCTTCCGCTGCTGCCTCATCACTGGCTTTCTGAACGATTTTGTGTGCACTGGTGACGACCTGAGCAAGCACCGTTTCTGCTTTTTCAATCAGGCTGTTCAGGTTATCTGCAAACACGTCAGGCGTGATACCGCTGGCATCAAAAATAACCGCAATACCATCAGAATCTATAGCAATAACCAGGCCTGAATCTTCATCTGCTTTCTGAATTTCTTGCTTCTGATTTATTTTTAACAGCTTGTGAGCGAGCTGTTTAAACGTTTCGCTATGATACAAGTTAAAGTAAATATGGGCTTTTGTTTCGTTACCATAAACACTAATCGACAGCGGCAAACTACCTTCTTTTTCCTCCCTGGAAATACTAAAAGGATCTTCAGAAGTGATATCCCAGTTATTATGTTGCTCAGAAAATTGTTGGAAAAGAACAGAATAATCCTGCAATAAACTCATGAAAAACCTCTGTAGAAAAATATGTGTATCGCGTTGGCAAAATGCGGCGTGTTGTCATTAACTATCATAAATTCCGGGCAAAAGTAAAATCACTTTCATCCCAAAGCGCTGAAAAAAAGACAATTGTGGGTGGTATTGCGAAATGGTTTTTCTCTATACTGATCAAAAAATAATGCAAAGGTAAGTTCCGGCTTTTGTTATCGATTAAAAAATCAGACAGCGCAATGCGTTAATTAAATAAGGTTGTATTAATTTGAAAACGCTTCTTCTTTTTTCTAAACATATTGCCATGACTGAGCATTCGCCAGAAATTTTAGACACTCATCTGCATGCGGCTTATTTATGCCTTGTTCAGTTTGCCGTTGATAAAGAGCTGCCATTTTTCATTAAACTGACCAAAATAATGTCTTCCCTGACGGCAGATTGCGATGCGTTAGTTGCAACTTATCTTAATAATGTGGGCCATGCAGAGTTAAAAGCTGCAGAGAAAGCAGACATTGTGCCCTTCTCAGCCAAGGTGAGCGCAATACTGGCTGAGTTACGGCCCTTCGCAGCGCCTGCTGATTGGATAAATTCACTGGTACTTTTTCAGATCCCCGCAGGTAAATCTGAATATCGGGCCAAACTTGCTGAACTAGAGCAACTTAAAGCGTCATTACTTAATATCGTATATGGACAAGACCTGGCGGTAGAGCACCTTATTGACAGCATGGCCACCGCGTTATGGCACAAAAACAAGGATAAACCGCAGGGCGTATTCCTGTTTGCCGGGCCGCCGGCTTCTGGTAAAACTTTTCTGGCAGAACAATTTGCCGCTCAGCTGGGCAACGCATATCACTACAAACTGTTCGATATGACCCACTATACCAATGGTAATGAAGCATTTGGCTTAGTGGGGGCAAAGAAAACTTATGATAACGCAGCTCCAGGTCAGTTAACGCAGTTTGTTAAAAAACATCCCAAAGCAGTCATCGTATTCGATGAGTTTGAAAAAGCCCACAGCCAGGTGTTAATGGGGTTATTGCGCTTGTTGGCCACGGGCTTCTTGGCTGACGAATATACTGAACAGGAAATTGATTTTCGCAATACCATTATTATATTTACCTCTAATCTTGGGCGTGGCGTTTATACTAAAAAAGATTATTTAAAAACAGTTGAAACCAGCCCGGATAAAGCGCGTGCAGCATTGTTGGCGCAGTTGCATAGCGAAACTAAAATAGAACGAGACAGGCAGGTAAGTGCCATTCCGGCTGAACTGCTATCACGCTTATCTCAAGGCAGTATTTTACTGTTTAAAGCATTAGGTTTACCGGAGTTAATGCAGGTTGCCAATCGACAACTGAACAAAGATTTACTGACGTTCAGTCAGGTAAGCCAAATTCATGTTGAGGCGTTACCTGATAACCTGCTACAGCTACTGGTAGTAAGTTTTGCCCCATTTTTTGATGTCCGCGATATTAAAGCCAATATCTCGGCGAAAATTATTGATCAGATTACCGATTTTATTCGCCAGTATCCCCAGGCAGAGATTGCCAAAGTTAGTGTCATCTATTCTTCTGCGTTAACCCATTTTCTGCAGCACGCAACGTTAGACCAGTTATTTCAGGAATTACAGGCTCGCCATGAAACATTGAGCTTTAATCTCAGCTGCAAGCAGGTAGGTTCGACATTACAGCTGCAGTTAGACGCTCCAATACGGGACATGCTGTTACGGGTTGAAGATGTTGAAGGGAGTGGTGGCGTAGTTTTAGACATTCCCAACATCACGTTTGCTGATATTGCTGGCCATGCCGCGATAAAAAAACGCTTAAGTGAAACTATAAGAGTTATTAAAAACCGCGATTGGTTAATCGGGGCCGGTATTAAAATGCCAAAGGGTATGATTTTATATGGCCCACCCGGTACCGGTAAAACCACCCTTGCGCGCGCGTTGGCTTGCGAAGCTGAGCTACCGATAATAAGTTGTTCTGGCAACGATTTGTTATCAGATTCAATGATGCAGCGAATATTCAAGCGCATGCGAAAGTACGCACCCTGTATTTTATTTATTGATGAAATTGATGCGTTACCGAAACGAGGTGAGGCAGGCCCGATGGGCGACGCGTTAATGAACCGGCTGCTGACAGAAATTGATGGCTTTTGTCAGGAAACAGAACCGTTGTTTATCGTTGCCGCAACCAACCACTTGCACAAACTTGATGCGGCATTATTGCGCTCTGGCCGTTTAGATCTGCAAGTAGAAGTACCTTTCCTGGATAAAGGCGCACGCCTGTGGTTTATTCAACGCTTTCTGAGCAACGACTGCTATGAAAAAAACATTAATCCAGAATTGATTGTTAGCCTTACCGCAGGGCTTAGCGGCGCCGATCTCGAGAAAATTCATCGAGAAGCGGTATTGCGCGCTCTGGGCGAAAACAGTAAAAAAATAAGCGAGAGTGCATTAATTGAAGAGGTTAATATTCTTCGCTATGGCGCAAAGCGCTCGCTTAACAGTTGTGAGAAAACGTTGGCCGAAACGGCTTACCACGAAGCCGGCCATGCGGTGATTTCAAAAGTTCTGATGCCCGAGATAACTATTGAGCAGATCAGTGTAGTGCCCAGAGCGCACACTCTTGGTATGGTCGCGTATGACAGTGAACAAAAAATTGATTACACAAAAGCGTACTGGTTTTCCCGCACTTGCGTGGCGTTAGCTGGCAGAGCGGCGCAGGTAAAACAGTTTGCCGAAGATGGTCTGGATAATGGTGCCAGCAGTGACTTGCGACACGCAATGTGGTCGGCCTGGATGGCTATAGCAAAATATGGCATGGATCCCAAAAGCTACAATATGGATGTGACAGCGCTAAAAGAGTGGACTGGCGATACTTACTTTAAAGCACATACTGAAACCTTAATAAAATCCTGGATTGACGACGCCACTATCAAAACAGATAAGCTGATCAGTGAGAACTGGTGCGCAATTGAGCGTGTAGCTCAAGCGCTACTGGAACACGAAGTACTTTCAGAGCAGGATTTTATGACCTTACTGCAGTGAATATGTTGGTGGCCCTATGTTAAGTTGACTTAAGCTAAGTTCAAGCGCTGCGAAATGCTGCCAAGTCCAAACTGACAAAACCCATTTACTCTGCTAATCCTGTTACGGTAAGTGATAAATCCAATCGATATGGATCTCCCGTTAAAAAACCAATTTGAAAACCAACTCAATCAATTGTATCTTACCAATTAAGATAAAAGTTGATTACCAATTAGAACTTTTCAATGTGAAGCGTTATCATAGCTGAATAGGACGCCGGACTTTTGCGAAGTGCTCAAGGTTCGGGGTACAATCGACGTAAGTACATGTGTTACCAATGGCAAGACTTAAAGGGATACCAATCATGAAGAAGCGCAGACGTTTCTGGACAGTTGTTGAAAAGTTAGCAGCTTTGATAGACAAAGGCGTTTACCCTGCAGGGAGCCGCCTTCCAGCTGAACGAGAGCTTGCCGAGGCATATGATGTAAGCCGTCCGACCATACGCGAAGCAATCATCGCACTGGAAGTCAGAGAGAGAGTGGAAGTAAAAACAGGATCAGGCGTATATGTCACTGATTCTGCGGGGTCAGACACTTCACATAAGGCCATCAGCGCATTTGAACTCACCCAGGCCCGGGCATTAGTAGAGGCAGAAGCGGCAGCTTTAGCCGCAGCCACTATCCGGGAAACCGAGCTTTCTGCGCTCAAGCAGGCGCTGGATGATATGTCGTCTGCAGAAAAAGCAGATAAAGCCGATGAAGCCGATCAGAGATTCCACGAGATCATTTCCAGAGCAACACGTAACAATGCCATTGTCATGTCGATTAACAACCTTTGGAAAGTCAGACGGAATGAGCCGCAGGTGATTGCCGCTTATAAGGATGTATGCTCACAGGGTATAGAGCAACGCATCAAAGAACATACCGCTATTTATGACGCCATTGCCAAACGTGACTCATCAGCTGCAAGAAAGGCCATGCACAATCACTTTAACCGTCTTATCAACGCATTATTCGAGTCGAGCGAAGCAAAAGCGTTAGAGGAGATCAAGCGTAAAACGGATGAGACCCGGGGTTTATATTCTATTTCCCACCTGAACAAGTAGGAAGTGTTTGCGTAACCCATTCCACATCTGAAATTGCCTTGTTATTCCTGACAACAGGCTCAGACACAGAGCCTGTTTTTTTATGTTGCCACATGCAAAAAAAGCAAACCTTCAGGCTTGCTTCAACAATTGCTTTTGCTTTGATATTGCCAGGACCGGTTATCTTAGATAACCCGCCCCGGGTCAGTAGAATTAAAACCTGTAGCTGGCACCAAAGGTTATCCGTCGGTCTGTTAAACCCTGGAAGCAAAGCAGTGCGCCTTCATTAACACAAGATTGGCTAACCTCAGATTCCGTCAGGTTAACAACTTCAATGCCAATATTAAGCTGATCGTTCACCTCATAACTGATACCGGCATTAAGCTGACCTCTGTCTTCCTGAACTACCGGAAACCCCCAGGGATAACTTGATGTACTGCCAAAATCGTTTGAACGAAACCCTTCACGCCACGTGTAACGCATCCGGGCAGACAAACCATATTTTTCGTAATACAAGGTAAAGTTGTAGGCATTTTCAGATAAATTAAGTAAGCCCTGCACGGCAGTAACCTCCAGTGAGCCTGAACCACCTGTTGAAGCTGCAAAGACCTGACTAGGGCGACTGGCCGAGGTATTGACCGCCTCACCACCAGAGAATTCCTGAATGGTATAGTTTGCCACCACACCAAAACCAGATGCCCAGCCCAGGTCGTCTTCGAAAGCAGAAAGGTCATACTGGAATGCCATTTCGATGCCTTTTTGTGTGGTGTCTTTAGTGTCATTAATGATACTTGAGAATGGCACACAAACGCCTACGTCAGAACTCACCGGTCCAAACACGTTGATCAGCGCAATGGGGTTCCAGATACCGCCTTGCTCACATGCCGGACCCACAATGTCACGATATCCTGTGACAGGCTCTGAATAAGGATCATCCTGCTGACCCACATGTACATCCTTACGTGTCTTGTGGAAATAGCCGATACTGACGACTGCGGCCTCAGCAAAATACCAATTGGCAGAAATATCATAAGATGTGACCACTTCGGGTTTTAAGTAAGGGTTGCCACCGGCGACCGGCGGATTGGGGCTGGTGCTGAAGGTGTAAGAACTTGAAAGGTCGCTAAAATTCGGACGCCGAATATCCTTACCAAAAGCGGCGCGCAGCACCAGATCGTCGGTGACTTCTGCGGCCAGGTTAAACCGCGGCAGCACAAAACTGTAATCACTTGAGGTGGTTTCTGCGACGACGTCTCCGTTAACGCTGCGGTTCCCGGTTGAATCAAGATCGGTTTTTATATAACGCACACCAAGATTACCGCGGAATATGCCAGCTTCAAAATTTGCCTGAGCATACAGTGCGTTGGTTGACTCACTGATATCATAAAAAGCGGCAACCGATGACGTTGGTGTATTCAGTGGCCTTGAACCGCCATGGGCAGTAATGGCGTCAGCCAATGCGGTAAATACCCGATCAGGATCAGAGCCTACCAGCGCCGGGTCCACTAACAGAAAATCTTTAATATAAAGCGTTCTGCCATCTGCAGCATTAAAGTTATCAGGCCCGGCTGTCAGGATATCAGCAAACATATCGCCACTTGGAGAGTCCGCCATACTAGACAAGCTGAGATTTGAGCCCACTACGTTAGACACACTGGACGTCTTGTTATAGCGGTAGCCTGCGTCAAGCGTGGTAAAAATTGACATATTCAAATCGTAACTATAATCAATACGCATGGCATCTTCGGTATTTTCGTTGGCAGTGTTTGCCAGTGCCACCGCTTGTAACCTGTAGTTGGCCGGGTTTAGCAAATCAGCGGGTGCAGGTGCATTCTCTGCGCCAAATGCAATCCCGAAGGCCAGGGCACCACCACTTAAGTCATACGCAAACGGCGTACCGTTATCGTTAGCTGAACCAATTGCCGCATTGGGATTGACAAAGTTAAGTGTGGTATCAATTCTGGGGGTCGAAGAATCAGATGAAGATGAGGATATCTCGGCACTTATTTTAAAGTTATTTCCCTGGTGTTCCCCACCTAAACGGAATATTTTGCTCTTGGTGGCCCGGGAACTGGTGTCACTGGATAAGCGTAAATTGCCGTCAGAACCGTCAGACTGAACCGGAATGATGCCTTTAAGGGCCGCTTGGATGCTACCAAGATCGACACCATCTAAAGAGCCGAAATCTATCGTTTCAAATTCAGTGGGAACCGAGACACCAATAAGATCGCTTACCCCGGACGCCTGAACCCTGGAACTCTCCTCCCGGCGATCCTGATCATTTACAATCGCATCAAACCAAAATTTGTTGTTGCTGTTTGGAGCCCACTCAAAAGAACCCGCAAAATTCACTGTCTCATATTCAAAATTATCGTAATCCTGGATAAGAAACTGAATGGGCAGAAAATGGTAACTTTGTGCGCTGGCTAAACCACTGTCAGAACGCACCAGATTGTCACGGTCAGCCCGGGGGCGAAATGCGGTGACATCCTGTTCAGCGTAGCTGCCACTAATAACAAAACCAAACTCACCATTGTCATTTTCCCAATTGTCGCCAAAGGTGCCTGACAAGCGGGGTTTTACGCCATCGGTAGATAAACTGCTGTCTTCACCTTGCACTCTGAATGCTGCCAGCGTTTCACTTAACTCGAGTGGCCGAATGGTTCTTAAGTTAATGGTGCCACCTACAGAGCCTTCAATCGTTTTTGCTTGTGGCGACTTTATGACTTCTACACCTGCAATAATCGATGCAGAAACGTCTTCAAAGTCAATACCACTTCGACCTGCACCCGAACCCACCGTAGAGACACCATTAATTTCAGTGCGGTTGGCATCAGTACCGCGAATCTGTACTCCAGTACCAACACCCGCTGAGCGCGTAATCTGGATACCAGTAATATTTTCAAGTACCTCCGCCAGGTTTTGATCGGGCAGCTTACCGATATCTTCTGCCTGAATAACTTCAACTAAGCTGGCTGCATTGCGCTTCTCTGCCAAAGCACTTGTTAAGGAGCTTCTGATCCCCGACACCTGTATGACTTCGATATCGTTCGCTTCTGTCTCTGACTGTTGGGCGTTAGCAGCGGACGCGATACCCAGCGCCGTTGTAGACAGTATCGCCAAGGTTATTTTTGATAGTGTGTGTTTCATTTTTATTCCCCCGTTTGAAAATAAATCATCAATAAATTTTTTGGTCACAATTGTGAACTCAAATTAACCACGAACCTGCATGCCAACATTCTTAGAAGAACAACTACCGGCAGTTTTATTATTATGCTTTATGTTTACACCCAACCAAGACATTGGTCAACCCACAGGTTAACCTTTTTGGCTAACAATTTACTATTACCAATAAGCAAAAAACAAAATTAACGATAAAAAACATATATAACAAGATATTAGGTTGTTATATAAAAAGTTAGACCACTATGCGAACTATCTTGAGTAGACATTGTGTCTGGATTAGTTATCCAAACTTCCGCTGGCAAGCTGATTTTAAAGTGATACCAGCATCTGACTGCAAATATTTTGGTTGACCAATAATTCGAAGCTGGTCATTATAATTTATACGGTAAGTGGGGCCCAAATCACCCCAACGCCAGATGTATACCAGGATCTATTAATCATGTTTGTAGGAGATAAGGTGATGTATTGTCGTTTAAAAAAAATCCGTAAACTGGGCTCACTCGTTATTGTCACAGGCTTCGCATTAGCTATGACAGCGTGCGGAGGCAGCAGTGACGGTAACGACACAACGCAAATTTCCCCGCCGCCCCCGGTGATCCCCTCACCTGAGCAATGCAGTAATCAGGTGTACCCGATACTAGCGGCCACTGATAGCGGTGAGAATATGGCATACCCCGCCTCCAATGCTATTGATGGCAACACGTCGTCCGGTTCAAGATGGTCAAACGATGATAACAATGCCGCGCTGACATTGGATTTGGGCAGCAGTAAAGCACTGGCTGCACTAACCATTAAGTGGTTTGAAGGCGATAAACGTATCGCGAGGTTTTCCGTACAAACCTCTACCGATAACACTACTTGGACCACCGTATTGTCTGAAGCAGACTCCAGCGGCAGACACAGTGGCTTCGAATTGGTCAAATTCGAGTCATCATCAGCCCGCTTTATCAGAATAATCGGGCTTGGCAATAACCAAAATACCAACAATGCCATTGTTGAGGTTCAGGCGCATCGTTGTCAGGACGCCGACGGAAACTTCAGCGAGCTTTTTCCCAATCAATTGGGTATTGAGTTGATAGACTGGTACCTGAGCATCCCGACTGATGAGGACAACAGCGGCACCGCTGATTCTATTTTTGAAACGGAACTTGCAGACGGTTATACCAATTCTGAATTTTTTTATGCCTCAGCTGATGGCGGTATTGTGATGCGCTCCCCCAGTTATGGCTTTAAGACTTCTGCTAATACAGCCTATGTGCGGGTTGAGCTAAGGGAAATGTTACGCCGTGGCAACAGAGGTATCAGCACGCAGGGAGTGAATAAAAATAACTGGGTGTTTGGCAGTGCATCAGCGCGGGGGCGACAGAACGCAGGTGGCGTCGACGGCGATCTGAGGGTAACGATGGCGGTCAATCAGGTCACCACCACTGGCGAAAATTTTCAGATTGGCCGGGTAATCATTGGTCAGATCCACGCTAATGACGATGAGCCAGTGCGTTTATACTATCGGAAACTGCCAGGAAATGATCGCGGCGCCATTTATTTCGTGCATGAGAGCCGGGTTAAAGACAGTGACGGTGACAACATTGAAACCTATGTCGAGATGATTGGCTCACGCAGCAACAGTGCCACAAACCCTTCAGATGGTATCGCCCTGAACGAGAGGTTTAGTTACCACATCAGCGTTAACGTCAACTTACTTACCGTCACCCTTAGCCGCGAAGGTAAGGCCGATGTCGTGGCACATTATGATATGTCTGAAAGTCTGTATGAACAGGATGGTCAGTACCACTATTTCAAAGTGGGCGTGTATAACGTTAACAATTCCAGCCGACCAGATGAGTTTGTCCAGGCGACGTTCTATGAAATTAAAAACAGCCACATCGGATATACAGGCAGCGAATAGCCTAAGTAGATTTACGGATTATCGTGGCACACACTTTATGTAGATAAGTTTCAACTTGATCCCTCAGGTTGCGACTAATAGGACTTAATCCAATCTCAATGCCTCATATGTGCCAAAAACGGACATTCCGTTCGGTATCTCACTTGGGATTTAAGTGATGTATTTATATCCAGCTTGCCACTTAAAAAGCCCCGTGCTTTGTTAGACGGATTGACCCGTATTTGTAGCAATCACAAATATCAGTTGTACCTATAAGTTATTGTAAGTTTTAAAAAAACGATGTAGTGTTCTGTACATTAAATTTACAAAGGCGGAAAAGTCCGTGTTTAAATACGGATTCTTCCGCCGAATAAGCGTTAGCGACCTTTGAAAGTACGGAGTAACCATTGAGCAAAAATAATTTGTTAGCGATAAAGCAAGCGATGCTCATTCCAGTATTTGCTTTTTATAATATATTCATTGGGTTGTTTGTGTCTGGCTATAGTGTTACATCTCAGCGTATTAGTGAGTTAGCGCTGGAAGCAGAATTTTTTGCATACTCTCATCGATTTGCTGACATTTTAATAGGTTTGTCCATGTGCTTGTTTGCTTTCGTGTGCTTTTCAACTGCAAAGGCAAAGTTCACTTTTGTAACAATGTTTTCATTCGGAATGACATGGATCTTTGCTGGGATCTTTATCCTGAATAGCCCTTTGCATGATATTTACGGGTTAACAAACATCTTAATAATTGTACCTGTGGTGTTCGCATTAGAAATGCGAGAGTTTTATGCGTCAAAGAAATTCCAAGACTTTTCCATTTTAGTTACATTGGTCCATGTAGTTTTTTTCTGGTTCTTTAACTATGGTTTTATGCCTGTTGAATACAAAGGCATAACTCAAAGAGTTTGGGTGGCAATTACTTTGGTGTGGTATGGCGTTGCTGCATATCAAATTTATATTGTCGCTAACAAGCAAAGGCAGCCGACGCTTAACAGCGCGCGGCTGCTTTGAGCGTTAGCCAACCGAGTTACCCACGAGCAAGGAGAGCCATCTTTGAAAAAATTAATCGCACTAATATTAGGTTTGTTTATGTCTGCCTCGCCTTCGCTACAGGCCAGCAGCTTCAACGAGACAATCGGAAAAATTAAATTGGGGGAGCTTCCTTTCGAGGCTATTTATCAACCGTTTCTTGATAGCGAGTTCTTTGTTTTGGTTGACGCTCCTATCGGGTTGGATTCTGTTACCCCAGGACAATTTAAATTCCACATGATCGAACTTCGCAATGAACCAATGGTTGTTTTGGGCGAGTCCCGTGAAATATTGGTTAGTAACTTCGTCACAGAAAAGATATCAGCGATTAAGATCAGAGGTAGAGACCTAGTGAACTCTATTCACCCAGAAGTCGGTGTAACTTTTATATGGGAAGAGGGGGGCTTCAGCTTCCCTGTTGCTTTGGTGAAAGAGCTAAGGGAGAAGCATTAGGTTGGCTAACAAAGCAACTCAAATCGGACACAAACTCGCTGTCACTTTTTTTGCAAACGGCGCAACAAAAGCGCCATCAAGTTCGTGCCGCTGGTTGCGGCGTTAGGCACTAAGATATGGATTCTGTTGATTATTCTAAGTACAGCATTGAAGAGTTAGAAGATGTCTATATTCATATTGATCGTCATGCATGGCCTG
>MDTG01017564.1_pt1 | contig 17335 bp, 11 predicted proteins | sample 811421 | NCBI WGS metagenome assembly MDTG01 (sample SAMN05326645, study PRJNA326480) | marine metagenome | isolation source: seawater | place: Pacific Ocean: South East | collected 2011
ATTTCGCAATGAGCCTAACCTCTTGTTTTGCCCCAACAAACATCAACGAACGGTATTCCAATTACAACAGAGCTGTAATGTTCGCCTCCATCTCGCCGCGCAGCTGTTAGAAAGGGTTATGAATTACACCGAGTACCAATGGCATGGCGACGCCGATTACGACCCTTTGGCCCAGCTGCTCAACCAAGGTGCGTTGCTCGGATAGACCGGCAGGCCCCATACCCACAAGTTGTAGTGTGAGGCATTGCATCAGGTCTCTGACTAGTGGTGGCGGTTGGGAAATTCTTTCCCCGAACGGCGCACATGCATTGGCACAGGGCGAATGGCAATAGTAAGCCTAACTTGATTGCTGGGGCGGTATAGATCACCGTTTTGCAATTGAGCAATCGACCTAGGCTATTTTTACCAGAGCCTCGGTCATTGCTCGCCTTCCTCGGTCCGCCGCAGGTCCCCAATGCTGGAACCCCTCAAGTTCTCCATGGCCAAAAGCGATGCGTCCATATCCTTGCATCACAATATTTCGCGGGGCTGTTCCGAGCGGGGTGTCAAAGAAGAAACCGGGTTCAGGATTCACAAAAGCATGCCCCCAGCGGTTCAAAATAATACCTCTGACGTCGCGTTTTGGCTCGAAGCCGCTGGCGGCAAACAGTTTATTCATCTGCATGATGATCTGCGACTCATAGTCGGCAAAGCTGGTGCTGAAAAGTTTCATTCGTCCCAGAGAGACTTGGTCTTTGACGGAAAGACCAGGTTGATGAAATGGCACATAAAACGTCAATACAGTCGGTTTGTCTGGGTCCAGTGCAGGCCTGTGCTTGCCCACCAACATGGGCTGTCTAATGTTGCAGCTCGCGCCAAAGCCTTCGCTCCAACGGCAAGCTGTTACGCCCAGCTTGTACAGAAAGCGCCAATTACTCAGTGCGACATTGGCGACCATGAAAGGAGCATGATTGAACTGCTGATAGGCCTGATTAATTGTTTCCGGTAAGTCCGTAATAACATGGCGGTTCATCCAGCCACCCGCAGCCATGACTACAGATTTTGCGCGCACAGTGCGTGTTCGGTTGCCCTGTTTATAGACGATGCGCACAGCCTCTGCACTGTCAGGGTCAGATTCATGGGCTACATTGAGCGCAGTGGAACTGAGTCGTATGCGAATGGGCTCGCCAGTTTTGTCTAGCGAGGCGCTATTAATCTGTCCGGTAATAATATCGTCCAGCACATAGTTGCCGGCAATGGCATCCGGGATGATGTTTTTCAGAAAATAGCGCGCAAAGCCGGAGTTGCCTCCGGGGAACGAGCACCGCTCTGGCAACGGCTGCTCGAATTCCTGCTGCGATAATGTGCCGGGCATCTGCACGCTTTTCGCTACCCAAGCAGAAATTGCGTCTCCACCCAACCCGAAAGCGCCGGCCAGAAATGGATCCTCGATCTCTGCGCCGCCTGCAGCAGCGGGAAAAGTTTGCTTGATGTAGTCCTTGTAGGACATCTGGTCGAGAGCCTGGGCGGCCTTACCGTCTTGCAGGCCTTCGAGTCGACAGTTTTTAAAGGCCCGTAGCGCAGTGCGTTGTTGCTCTGTGTAAGGGGTGTCCTGTAAATCGTTTTGCCATATGTTCTTAGCGAACTGCTGACTTTGCTGGTCGTTGAAAAAATGGCCAACGTCAACGCCATTCTCCGCCAGCCAATAGAGGTGGAGATAGTTGTCAGGGGAAAATTTCAGAGGCTGATTTGCAGATTGCCATTGCCGCAATTTCAGCTCTCTCGGGATATTAAACTCGGCGTAATATCTCGCGTCACCGCTAACTGCCTCGGGGTCATTGGTTGCGGCTGGCATAAAAAAACTATTGGCGCCTTGAGGTGCCAAAAGCGTTTGGCCATCGACGGAAAATTGATTCTCCTTGGCCACGCCGCCAAACACTGGGTGATTATCGAGCAGCAAGCAGGTCTGCCCTGGTTTAGCGTGTTTTTTGAAATGCCAGGCGGCACCCAGCCCCGCCATACCGCCGCCAACGATGACTACACTGTACTCTTCATCGATGTCGCGCTTGTCCGTTGATTTATTGAAGCTGGCTCCGACAAGGCTATGGGCGGTATTGACCACCTCTGGAGTGTTACCGTGGGACAGGGCGTAGTCACCTACGCCGCCATAGCCGTACCAATCTTGACCAAGAGAGGCATTCGGCGCGTAGCTCGGTGCGGATGAGTAGGACCTCGGTGCACCTGCCCCGAGTATTATCCCACCGATACCAATAGAGCTGCCATTCAGGAAGTCGCGTCGGGTGATTTTTCCATCAAGGGGTGATTTAGTCATAGCGTAATTGTCCCTTTGTTTGCCACCAAGCCAGCGGCAGATTTTTTTTCTGTGGCCACTGCTGGGCGAGGGTATGGGCGTCATATAAGGCTCCATTAACCATCACGCCACTGATGCTGTTGGTATGACTAATGTCGTCTAGTGGATTGCTATCCATTACAACAAGATCGGCTAGCTTGCCGACTTCAATGCTGCCTATTTCGCTATCCAACCCAATGGCCTTCGCGCTTTCTAGAGTGGCTACACGCAATACATTAAGGTTGCTCATACCGCCGGAAGCCATGGCCCACATCTCCCAGTGAACTTGCAGCCCTTGCATCTCGCCGTGGCCACCGAGCCCGACATTACCGCCGGACTCAAGAATATTGTTTGCGCCCCGAGCTACCTGGGGAAAGATGTGTCGTTCTGGCTCAACGTGACTAGATTTTTGGATGCGCTGACGAATAAGCTTTGGCGGCATGAAGTGCTGTAGTTTTTTATCATCGAGGCCAATCCGGTTACCAATAAAGTGGTCGGCGGCAAAGGGTCCCCCGAAACTGACGAGTAGTGTCGGCGTGTAACTGATGCCAGATTGGGCAAAGAGCTGAATAATGTCCTTGTATATGGGGACTATTGGAACTGCATGCTCGGTGCCGCTAAAGCCGTCGAGGGCAAAGGTTAGGTTCATCTTTGCATCTGCACCACCTTCTGCCGTCACGATTAGGTCAAGCTCCCGGCAGGCTCGAATTACCCACTGCCGCACTTCGCGGCTGCCGGGCAGATAGGACTTTATTAGATGGGTACGATATTTCTTTTTGTAGCGCTCCAGCACCGCGAAGACTTGCTCATAGGACTGGAAATGATTGAAGAAAAACACGCCTCGGCCAGTGGAGAAAATGCGTGGACCGACCATCTCGCCGCTATCAACTGCATCGGCATAGATAAAAATGTCGTCGGTCATCGACTGAGGGTCACGGATGCTGGTCACGCCAAAGGCGAGGTTGGCATAGGCGTTATGATTCTCAAGATCCAGCACTGAGCGCTTGTGGCTCCAATGAGCATGGATATCAACAATGCCGGGCATAATTGTTTTGCCCTGCATATTCACAACAGTGGCTGATTGGGGAATGTTTACTTCATTAAACTCGCCCACTGCTTGAATTCTGTTGCCACGAATCAGGAGATCGCCGTTTTCGATGACCGTGTCGCCATCCATGGTGATAATGCGAGCGCCACGAAGGGCGACAACTGCGTCGTGCGTGCGCCGCGGCAGTTGCACCGACACATTTACTTCGCGGGTAGGGGCAGCTTTACCAATAGACCTGCTGTAAAGGGTGGTCCCGGCAGACCAGGATACTGTTTGTGCATCTGCCCATGAAAAGTGGTCGCTCCCCATTGTCGTGATTTTACTAAAGGCACTGCTTTTAAATGCCTGTTCATCTGAGGCTGACTCAGCGTATACATTGACCGTTTGTTGCTCGGCCGGTACCAGTGACATATCAATGAGATAGAGTTGACCAGCAACCATGGCCAATGCGTGCTGGCCATCGGGGCTCAACAGAATGTCGCTGGCTATAGCGGGATAGCCAGCTGTATGGGCCAAGCCTAAAACCCTAAGGTGCGTTTTCCGATCGCTCCCATCTAGTTTCCATGAGCTCAGACCCATGTAAGGGGTATAGGCGTAAAAGCGTTCTTCGTCCGCGCTGAAATGCAATCGGACCGCGCCTTGCGCCGGGGCAATAGTGACTGGATCGCCGCCATTGGTGTTGAGCCTGACGAATTGCTCGGTTCTCGCAAGATCACCGCGGAGGTTTTCCAGTCTTGTAGCTTTAGGTGCCTGTACCGCCAAAATGCTTTGCCCGTCAGGACTCCAAACCGGGTCTCGATAGAACCCGCCATCGGCAGTTAGCTTTTGCGCGGGACGGCTGCGATCTGCAGGGACTTTCCATAGTGCGCCCCCGTCAGCAGCTGTCCAGGTAACGTAGGCCAGCCATTCGCCATCTGCTGACCAAGCCGGATGGAATTCACCAAAGCTTTCTCTTGAGGTGACTTTGTGGGGAATCTCGTCGGCGATCGCCATTGTATAGAGGCGACCAAAGGCGGAAAAAGTATATTCCGAGCCGTCGGGCGAAATAGTAGCGCCCTTAGCCAGTCTGGCGATAACAGGCCCCTGATCGATGCTGACTTGTGTATGTACTCTCGGCTCGACATCGATGGCGACATTGGCGTTAAAGGGGATGGGCGTTACCTGACCATCGCTGAGGTCTATCTGCTGAATTTTACCGCCATAAGCGATCACCAGTGACTCGTTGGCAGCATTGAAAGCAAAACCCGGTAGCAGGTCGCGCGATGCCCAGGATTCTAATGCGTTAAAGCCGATATCCTGTGCTAACCAACGTTCCTCATTGGTCACCAGATTGCGCAGTTTTAGTCCGGTTTTATTGTTCTGCAGGGCAGCAAAAGCCAGCCAATTGCCATCATTGGATAGCAGTGGCTTAAATGCTGTGGCGCTGTCGTCAGTAACCGGACTCGTAATACCGTTTTGCAGATCAATCTTCATAATTGTTGCGCGAGGGCCGGCGGTAGCGCCATGGTGCCTGGGGCTCGCGGCGGTGAAGAACAGCTCGCTGTTATTGGCCGATGGCTGAGGCCCATAGGCGCCGGGAGGAAAGGCAGAAACAAGCATCGAGCCTCGGCCCATATCCCCTGTGCTTATTTTTTTCGGCTCACCGCCGAGTACGGGATAAGCCCAAAGTTCAATGTTGGCGTTCATACTGCGGCGGCTTGCCAGTTGGGATACGTAGATGGTTTTGCCGTCCCGAGACCAGGCGGGCGAAATTAACTCACCGTCAGTACGCTTGCTTAACTGGATAAGACCGCTGCCATCGGCATTAGCCAGCCAAAGGTTGTCTTCGCCACTGCGATCACTGACAAATACAAGTTGCTGACCATTGGGCGAAAAGCGCGGCTGTGATGCAAAGTCGCGACCGTTAATAATTGGCTTGGCGTTCCCGCCGGTGATGGGTAATTGATATAGATCGCCGAGCAGTTCGAATACCAGATGTTCACCGTCAGGGGCAACGTCCAGTGATAACCAGCTGCCTTCGTCGGTCTCAAAGTTGATACTGTTTGATGGAATTTGCGGGTCGAACAGTTCGGCTGAGAAAGCTGGTAGACAGACAGCTAGCAGGCAGAACGTCAACGACCTCAGTGGCAACAGGCTGCTCACGCGGTTGCTCATTTGCGTTTACCGTAAATCTTTTCAACCGTATCGAATACCCGATTTACATTGCCTTTAAACTGGTAATTACACAGGGAAACCATAATTTCATTGGTCTCCTGAATGCGATAAGGCGCAGAAATAAAACCGACAAATCCACCGCTGTGGCCAAAGAGTGTCTTGCCGCCAAAGCGCAAATACATATTGCCGAAACTGTACTCTACTGGCCAAGTTCTGTAGCGGGCCGGCACTTCGCTATAGGACGCTGGGGTTGTCAGGATCTCTAACAGCTTGTCTCCGTAAGGAAGGCGGTTCTCGGCAAAGTTGTGATACCAGGTCACCAGGTCTGCGACCGTAGAAAATACCCCGCCATCGCCGACCACTTCGAGGTTGGTATTGTTAATCTGCCACTGGCCATCGACTTTTAAATATCCATCAGCTCGACGTTTAATGAGCTCTCGATGGTTGTCGTGAAAGTGTGTGTTGTTCATTCCCAAAGGCTTAAAAATATTCTCCTCAGCGAATTCGCGCATAGTCTGGCCGCTGACAGCTTCTACCGCCTGAGCCAAAAGCACATAGGCTGAATTGCTGTAGGCGTATTGGCTGCCCGGCTCGAAGTCGAGGCGATCCATGCGATAGAGATAGTCCAAAACGACTTCGCCGGGATGAAAATTACCGTCAAGGTTGCCGTAAACAGCAGCTAAAATTGGCATGTAGTCTTGGATGCCACTGCTGTGATTAACCATCTGGCGAATCGTTACCGGCGAGCCGTAGTCGGGCAAGTCTGGCAGCACGCTGTGAATGTCAGCATCCAGATCTAGCTTGCCCTGCAGTGACAGCATAGCGATACTGGTAGCGACAAACTGCTTGCTAGTAGAGCCAACTCGAAAAACCGTGTGTGCGTCGATAGCAATATCATGTTCCAGGTTGGCCATTCCAAACTGGCGCTGGAGTATCAACTTCCCATTACGAGCATAGCCGACAGCGCAGCCTGGTCCGTCGTTTAGATCAAGGTCAATATAGTTCGCTTCTATTGCCTCATTGATCGCGTCTAAGCTGGCGACCGTAGCCACAGCAGTATTTGCGGTCAGGATAAATATCAGCGTAGAGATGGCTCTTAACATTTCGTTCGATCCTAATAGGAGGGTTACTCGTGATATTGATAATGTGCGGCGGCGCCGATGGCCTCATTTTAGAATCTCAATCAACTCTACCTCGGTAGTCAGCGTTTCGTTTGGGCCGATGGGGCCAGAGCCTTCGGTGCCATAGCTCAAATGAGGAGGGGCATAGAACACCCATTTGCCGCCTTCGCGCATCATGGTAAGAATTTCTTTCATTGCGGGTCTGACTTTGCCCACAGGAAAGTCGATAGGTTTGTCGCGTTTGAAGGAACTGTCGAATTCTTCGCCATTGAGCAACGTGCCACGGTAATGAACTCGAGCGATGTTGTTCTCGGTTGGCCGCAATCCGGTTCCCGGCCGCAGAATTTTGTATAAAAGACCGCTGTCGGTGGCAATCACGCCAGGCTCCTGGGCTTTCTTTTCAAGAAAAGCCTTACCTCGCGCAAGATTAGTGTCAGATAGTCTCTGCCACTTCGCATCGAAATCGGCAATCATCTCCTGCTTGAGGATAAAAATGCGCATATATTCAGCGGATGATAGCTCTGGTTGGGATCCGGTCTGTTCGTCGTAAATCGCTTGGGCAACCATTTTGGGATCGAGTGTGAAACCTTGCTTGGAGCGCTTCTCATACATATCTAGGCCCAGTAGATAACTCAGTTTTTCGTTATCACTAGCACTGTTAAGGTCAATTGTGGTCGAGGCCTCGTATGACTCGGCGAACGTGCACTGAGGGTAGGCCTGGGCGATGAGCAGCACGGCCAACAAGCAGGAGGATTTGATGGGCACAAGGCAACCTTGAATCACGCTTTATGGATAATAAGTTATCCTTTACTGACGCGGCGATCAATGCAGTAAATGATGCTTCGGGCGGCTGGGTAGGGGCGCCTGAGGGTCGTCATCTGCGTTGGTTGTTCTTTCTGGCTTATGCTGGTGGAGTGCAGGCGCTGACAATAACGCAGTCTACGTCGCCAACGTTGCGCATTTTATGCTCCAGATGACTAGGGAAAAGGTAGCCTTCATTGGGTTTCAGTATCCGGGTGGTACCGTTGACCGTGATTTCGATTTCGCCCTCAATGACGAATCCGCCTTCTTCGCCTGAGCGGCAGCGGTAGGGCGTGCTAGCGGTTTCTGCTCGCGGTGGGTAGCGCTCTAAGAGTATTTGCAGAGGTAGCCCGTTGAGATTTTTGCCAATCTGCAGCAGCGATACGCCGCCTGAGCCCACCTCTAGTAGGTCCTCACGAGAGTAGAAAAAATCGTTTTTGCTGTCTTGGTTGTCTGAAAAAAAGTCTGACAGTGTCATGGAAATGCTGTCAAGAATCTGCCGAAGTGTACCTATTGAGGGGCTAATTTTATTGCGTTCAATAAAGGAAACGGTACCGTGAGTTAGGCCGGCTTTTTCAGCAAGTTGTCTTTGCGATAGCCCATGGCGCTTGCGTAAAGCCTGCAATTTTGCGCCGACATCCGAAGTGGCATTGTCATCCATATTTTTAGCTCGTTTCTCGAATCGTAATTATGAGGCGCTGATCGAGGCGATGCGGCGATGAGTGAACGCATCTCCTGGCTCGCCGTGGGGATATTGTACGCCACTTTTTATGGGGTATTTCAGGCGAATTTATCTAACGGTCTGGGTCAATGCTCGCAGGTTTAAATTTAGAGTTGTTGCCTTATTTTGGATAATATAATATCCATTTTGGGGTTGCGCTGGACAAAGTCCTAGGCGTCTAAATACCAATTATCAGGATGTTGGGGAAACCAAATGACAAAAACGGTATTTTCTAGAAAGTTACTATGGCCTTCGCTCAGTGCAATGCTGCTGCTAAGTAATCAGGCTTATGCGAATGAGGCTGAGTTAGTCCAAGAAATCGTTGTTACCGCGCAAAAGCGTGAACAGAGCATCATGGATATCCCTTTTGCAATTTCTGCTTTTGATGAGGCAGAAATTAAAGCGAGAGGGGCGGCAGACATAAAAGATCTGCAGTACTCAATCCCTGGGCTTTCCATAACCAACAATCAGCCAGGACAGGATCGAGTCCAAATAAGGGGTGCCTCAGCGGGTACTGGTATTGGAATGCCAACGGTAGGACGCTACCTCGACGAGGTGAGCGTCAGTAGCGATGCGACGCAAAGAGCTGTGGATGTTCCTCTTTTGGATATTGGTCGTGTGGAGGTCTTGCGGGGTCCTCAGGGTACTTTGTATGGGGCAGGATCTATTGGCGGTACGATCAAGTTTATCTCCAACGCTCCGAGCCTTGAGGAAACTGAAGGTAGCCTGGGTTTAGGGTTCAACGGGGTTGACGATGGTGGTAACGGTTATGAGGTTAACGGGGTGGTTAATCTGCCCTTAATAGAAGATAAGCTGGCCATTCGCGTTGCTGCCTCGACAGAAGATATTGCAGGTTGGATAGACAATACCGCGATGGGTAAATCCGATGTGAATAGTGCAGATCGGAACTTCGTGCGCACCAAACTCTTGTACAAGCCCAGTGATACCTTTACTGCATCAGTTATGTGGATGCACTATGACTTTCAGCAAGCTAATAATAATCATGAGCTGAGTGAAAGCGGGTTTAGTCTACTAAATGTTGATAATCGTGGGGCTACTGATGAACGTTCGTCGAGCACGCCCTTTGCAACACCGGTAGCGGATCAGTGGGATCTGCTAAACCTAGTACTTAACTTTGAATTAGAGAATGCCAACATTGTCAGCTCAACCGGTTACTTAGACCGGAAGGTTAATTTCTTTTCAGAAACGGTTAATGCGTTTTTCCCTCCTGGAAGTTATGGCTCCATTGAGATTGACGATCGCCAGACTGAAATGCTCACTCAAGAAATTCGCGTGAATTCAACCTGGGACAATCCCCTAAACTATACTGTTGGCGCTTTTTATAGAAAAACCGACACGTCGCAAACCCAATCATTAAGCTATCCAGCGATATTTGGATTTCCACCCCAGGTGGTCACAGGAACCGCGCCGGTAGACGCCAAGTCATGGGCTGTGTTTGGTGAGCTTAGCTACAAATACTCCGATCGCTTCACTGCGTCATTTGGAATGCGTTACTTCGATGAGGATCAAGAGCCTTCAATCTTCCTGCTAGGGGGCGCTGCGCCAATGGATATGAGTCCACCGAAACAGTCGTTCGACGCGGTGACTCCGCGGTTGAACCTACTCTGGACTGTCTCTGAAAGCGCATCTATATACGGCACTATTTCAAAGGGATTCCGCAGCGGCGGTATAAATGGATTTGGATCATCAATACCTAGTTTCGACCCGGAAGAGGCGATGCTTTATGAAATCGGCGGCCGGGGAACTTTCCTTGATGGTCGTGTTTATCTAGACGGCGCCGTTTATTACATGAATTACGACAATGTTCAGGTAACCATTGCGGAAGCTGGACGAGCCAGAACGACTAATGTTGATTCCGCCTCTGGCGCGGGTGTTGATTTGGCCGTTGGTGTAAATCTAACAACAGACCTTAGCCTCAATGCGACGGTCGGCTACGTTGGGCAAGAGTATGACGAAGTGGACACCACTAGCCCAGCGGACGTCGCTGAAGGGGATTCGTCGCAATACACGCCAGAACTTACCGCATCTGCCTCGCTGGATTATTACTTTGAGTGGAGTGGAGATGTTGGCGGTATGGCAAGACTTGACCTCGCCCACGCTGATGGATTCTCGGTTTTTATTCGCACCTTTCCCGGCCAGCCCGTTATAGAAACTGAGCCGCTCACGTACTTGAGTTTCCGTATAGGCGCAATGACTGAGAGTTGGCAGGTTGTGTTCAGTGCCGATAACCTGCTCGATGAAAAAGATCAGGTATTCCCGGGAGGTGCCTTCGCTCTGGATACCTATCCACGACCGCGCACAATGTCAGTAAAAATGGAGTACAACTTTTAATTCGAGTTGTTTAAGTAAGCATTGTTAACCGCATGTTGAATGGGAAGAGGCGCTTGTTAATCCAAGGGCCTCCTTGCGGTCATGTCTTGCTTACTAGGCGTTCAGGAAAATCTGTGAGAGCGCAGTCGAACGCATTGGTCTTCCTTAGAAAGGGTAACTCTGAGTCCCAGTTGTTGATAAAGGCAGTTCAACAATTTTGCCTATCTCGTTGAGGCGGGTGCGATCAAATTAGGGGGAGGCATAAGTCATAGCTAAATCACGAAAAATGGTATGGGTACTCGTGTTGGCTGTCGCCGTCACAAGCCTGATGAGCGTATCGGTCAAGGCTACAGGCGGCACTCAAGATAAGTTCGAAGATTTGGCGGATCAAGCGGTTCGCCCCGGCAGGGTGACTAAGGCCAAGTTTGAGATTACCGACACCGCCGCCCGTTCGCTGGAGCTGCAGGACCGTTTGGCAGAGACAACAGAAATGCCTTCAGCGGCGCGGTTGCTGGATCTGAGCGGACGCTACTTGGCGCTTACTGAGTCCAATGATGATTTCCTGAGAAATAGCCTAGGGCGTGTGGAGCGAGCGCTTCCCGACCGGACATACGATGGTATTCGGCAACTCGCTGACCATGCCAAGTTGCTGCTCGAGGAGTTGAATACCATACCGCGCCAGCAGCTATCCCATGCAGATGTGTTGACGGCCGGAATGTTGCAGCGTGATCTTGAGTTGTTGGTCGAGGCGCCGGCACATCACTGGCTGCATTTTGACGTGACGCCCTACAATGGTGGTTATGTGATGAGCGCGGAGCTAATGCCAGCGTTAAGCATGATCAACTTGGGTGCGGATGATGGCGTGGAACATTACTTGTCACTGCTCGACGATGCCGGTCGTTTTGTTAACTCGATGGCGACTAAACTTCAGCGGCAAAAGCAGCGGGGTATTTTGCTCCCGAAGGCTGCTATTCCCAGAATTCGTGAGACCTATTCCGAACTGCGTGACAACCTAGCGGTATTGATCCGCTTTGATCCTTCGAGGCTGGAAGGCTTGGATGCCGATAGCGTTCAACGACTTAAAGATGCGAGTGCCACTGCGCTTGAGAATAGCCTCTATCCAGCAATTGATCGTTTAGTGAAGACGTTGGGTGATGATTATCTGGCTCAGGCACCGGAGGCCGCAGGCTTGTATCAATACCCTGGTGGCGAGGCCTACTATGGTTACCTGATTCGACGGGAAACTTCTCTGGACTTAACGCCAGATCAGATTCACCAAGTTGGCTTACAGGCGATGGCTGAGATTCAACAGCAGATGCAAGCTGTGCGCCAGCAGTTGGGCTTTACTGGTACAGCGGCGGAGTTTCATCAGCAATTGCGTGATGATCAGCGGTTTTATGCCACCAGTCCCGACGAAATGGAGCAGCGTTATCAGGCCTATATTGACCGAATCACGCCACATCTACCCAATTACTTTGCACAGCAACCGCGAGCTCCATATGGGATAAAGCGCGCTAGTCCCGCAGCTGAGGTGAGCATGACCTCAGGCTACTATCGCGGCGGTGCAGTGGGTGAGAGAGGACACTACTACTATAACGGCTCGAATCTGCACAAAAGCTCGATGGTATCGGCCGGGTTTCTGATTTATCACGAATTGATACCCGGCCACCATTTCCACTTGTCACTGGTGAAGGAAAACCAACATCTTTCTGATTACCGCCGTGGTGTGCGGGTTAATGCATTCGCCGAAGGTTGGGCTAATTACGCAGCTCACCTGGCGCTGGAAATCGGCATGTTAGATGAGCCCTATGACCGTTATGGGTGGTTGTTGTCCGACGCCTTTATTACCGCCCGGTTGGTGGTGGATACGGGGTTAAACCACAAGGGTTGGAGTCTCCAGAGGGCGTCTCGTTACATGCTGGAAAACACCTTCTACGCTCGGGAGCAGATAGCAACAGAAGTGCTGCGCTACTCCACCGATATCCAAGCGCAGGCGCTCAGTTACAAGCTCGGCTACGAGAAAATTCTGCAGTTGAGAAAGCAAGCTAAGCAGACCCTTGGTGAGCGCTTTGATTTGCGTGGCTTTCACGCCGCCGTGCTTTCTCAGGGTACTTTGGCGCTGCCAATATTGGAGCAGCACATCAAGTGGTACATCAACTCAGAGCTCAAACACATCAACGAGTCGGACTAGGGGGTATCGATCATTGTAGCAATGGCTAAGTTTGTCTTTATTGCAATATGTTCGATCCTGATTGTGGGGTTGTCGGGATGCCAGGAAACGCCCGATAAAGACCATCAGCGACCGGCAGTGGGTGGTTTGCTTATTAAAAATGCCACTATTGTGGATGGTACTAGTGCCGCAGCCTTTCAAGGTGACATCCGTATCCAGGGTGAGCGTATTACTGACGTGGGTGCTTTACTTCAGACGACTAGAGATGATCGGTTGATCGATGCCACGGGGCTGGTGGTGGCTCCCGGCTTTATTGATTTGCATGCCCATGTCTCTGATATTCAAGAATACCCTCAGGCGGAAAACTTTCTACGTCAGGGCATCACTACGATTGCTAACTCCCTGCATAGTCACGACCTACCGTGGCCATTAGATGAATATACCGCAAATCTAAAAATGGCCCCGAATATCGCCTACTTTGCTGGATTTAACTGGGCGCGGAAAACGGTGATGGGGCTGGAAAATCGGCCGCCGACCGATGCCGAACTCGAACAGATGAAAACCCTTGTTAGGCAAGCTATGGAGCAGGGGGCATTTGGCTTAGCTTCTGGTATGGAATATGTGCCAGCTATTTATGCGACCAATGAGGAGGTGGCAGAGCTGGCAAAAGAGGCCGCACTATGGGGTGGGACTTACTTCGTCCATATGCGAGATGAGGGACCAAAGCTACTGACGTCCATTCGCGACAGTGCCGAGATTGCTCAGCAGGCTAATTTGCCGGTACACATTAACCATATGAAAACGACGGGCGTCAGCAATCATGGTCAAAGTGTTGAAGCCATAGAGTTGATTGATGATATCCGCGCATCTGGTGTGGATATGACATTGGATATTTATCCTTACGCCGCGTTTATGAGTTATTCAGATTTGCTATTCCCGGCGTGGAGCCTGGCTGGCGGGCCGGAGCAATTTAAGGCTCGTATTAAAGATCCCCAGCAGCGCAGAAAGATTGCAGCTGAAATGCAAGCCATCTTCCCTAATCAGGCAGGCAAGGGCTTCGACAGTATTCAGTTTGAGCGATTGCCTACTATTGATGGATATGCCGGCCGTAGATTCGGTGATTATCTGCGCGAGCAAAATATCCCTGAAACCATGGATGCTGCTGTTGAAGCCCTTATTGATCTTCAGGCGCTGGGGCAATTCATTGCCATTTATCACAGCATGGATGAGGCAGATATCGAACGATTTCTCCTGTACCCCCACACTATGATTAATTCCGATGGGGATCTTGCCTCTAGTCGGGAGAAACACTTTCATCCGAGGACTTATGGCTCGTTTCCCCGGGTGCTATCTACCTATGTTCGTGCCCGGGGCTTGCTGAGTTTGGAGCAAGCCATATACAAGATGACGGGGCAATCAGCCCAGCGTTTGGGGTTGCAAGATCGTGGTGTGATACGCGAGGGCAACTACGCGGATCTCGTCATTTTTGACCAGCAAAGTATCACTGACCACGCTACCTTTCTCGAACCCCATCAATACAGCACTGGGGTGAAGCACCTCTTGATCAATGGTCAACTGGCGATTCACGATGGTCGATTAACTACTGCTTTGCCGGGCCAAACGCTAAAGCTCCAGAAGACGCACTAAAGGCACCAATAGTGATCTTTGCTGCGAACAAATTAGGCGCATTTCTGAACCTTACGCTCTTGCTATCTAGTGCTTGCGCGACTGAGTTCGTAGTGGCGCTGATGAACCGCTCACTATCCCTAAACATCTTGCAACAGATGATTACCCAATGGATTGATCATGAATAAAACAAATGATGATGGGGTGTTTCGTCTTAGCCTGAACGCGCCATATTTGATTTTTCTGGGCGATATTCAGGATGCGGTTGATGCCAAAACTGGAGCAGGATTAGTCCAGTGGTGTCGCGAGAAAGTGAGTGGTCAATTGCGCTTTGACGGCTGTCGTGTGGACTTGGGTGTTGCAGACCTTTCAATCTCTGATGCGCAAGCGCTGGGCGTGAAAAGCATTGTCATTGGAGTTGCCCCGATAGGTGGCAAAATCAGCGAGAGTTGCTTTGGAGTGTTGGCGGAGGCAGCGGCGGCTGGTCTCGATGTAGTCAGCGGTCTGCATTGCCGGTTGGAAGAGTATCCCGAGCTTGTGGCAGCAGCGAAATCGTCGGGCGCGCGATTGATTAATGTGCGTACCCCAGCGGACAACTTGCCAATAGGTACAGGAGAAAAACGTTCCGGTATGCGATTGCTGACGGTGGGCACAGACTGCGCGATCGGAAAAAAGTATTCGGCGCTTGCTATTACCCAGAGCATGAAAGCCCGGGGGATCAGTGCTGATTTTCGCGCCACCGGGCAAACCGGCATTATGATTGCTGGGGAGGGGGTGCCCATCGATACCGTGGTGGCGGACTTTATTGCGGGTGTCTCAGAGCTAGTATCGCAGTCCAATGCGGCAGATCATTGGGATGTTATTGAAGGTCAGGGATCGTTGTTCAATCCATCTTATGCTGGCGTGAGTCTAGGTTTGCTGCACGGTTCGCAACCCGATGCCATTGTGGTCTGTCACGATCCGACTCGCGAGGTAATTGATACAGCGCGCCATTTACCCTTGCCCAGCGTAGTTGAATGTATTGATTTGCATTTGCGCTGTGCTCGCGTTACGAACCCCAACGTACGTTGTGTCGGCGTTTGTGTGAATACGTCAAAGCTGGATGCCGAGAGTAGAAAATCGTATTTAGCAGAACTTTCTGCGGAGTTAAATCTGCCTTGTGTCGACCCGATTCAAGACGGTTGCGACGAAATTGTTGATAGGATTTTTGACGAATTTGCAGCAGAGGCTTAGCGCATGCGGCAAGTTGAGCTTGCTATTGAATCCTGGCCGTTGATAGAGCCGTTTGTCATCACGGGTTATACCTGGACCCACTGTGATGTTCTGGTGGTCAGTGTCACTGAAAACGGAGTCACCGGTCGCGGTGAAGCGAGCGGCGTTTACTATCTGCAAGAAACGGCACAAAGTATTTATCAGCAGGCCCTTAGCATCCAAGAAAAATTAGAACGGGGTGCGAGTCGTAAACAACTGCAGTCTCTGCTGCCGCTGGGAGGTGCACGAAATGCTATCGATTGCGCACTCTGGGACCTTGAGGCAAAAAAAACCGGGAAGGGTATCTTTGGATTAACAGGGATAGCCGCTGCCTCTGTGAACACAGTTAATACCGTCACTATTGATACCCCTGAAGAGATGGCGCAAAAAGCTGCAGCGATTTCCGCCCACCAGATAAAAGTAAAGCTAAGTGATGAGCAGCCACTGCAACGCATTACCGCCGTGCGTAATGCGCGCCCCGATGCCGATATTGTGGTGGACGTTAATGAAGGATGGAGCTTTGCGCAGCTAGTGGACTTGGCGCCTCAATTCAAAGCGCTCGGAATCAAAGTGATTGAGCAGCCGTTGCGTCGAGGCGAAGACGATGCGTTGGAGCATTATCAATCGCCAATTATGTTGTGCGCGGATGAATCATGTTTGGACACATCGGAGTTGGATCAGGTGGCAGAGCGCTACCAAATGGTGAATATTAAACTAGATAAAACCGGCGGTCTGACGGAAGCGCTTGACCTGGCGGTGCGCGCCAAAGATAAAGGCATGAGGCTTATGGTCGGGAATATGACCGGTACATCATTGGCTATGGCGCCAGCCTACGTGATTGCGCAACTGTGTGATTTTGTTGACCTTGATGGGGCACTTTTTCTAGCCACCGACCGCGCTTACCCGATGAGCTATGAACGGGGCGTTGTATCAGGCCTGACGACGCAATTGTGGGGTTAGAGATTAGATTATAAGCGTCGCTTTGTGGTTCTAAAGAGCCAGCCCACTAACCTCGTCGCGTCCTTAAAAAATTGGTTTAAACGGGAACTATAAAGAGCAAAATGCTCAGATGAATCAAGAGCTAGCAGGTATTCAAAACTTGTATCGTTACCATCCATTGGTGATCGAAGGCATGGGTGGATACGACACTAGAGATCCTTCTTGGGTAACTGGGAACATTATTCATCAACTCAATGCTCGCTGGGCTATCGATCCACCCAAGAAACCGTTAGTGCTTGTCACCCAAGGGGATCCCTACGAAGCAACAGGAATAGCGGCGATAACAAGGCTTGTAGCGGATCGGCTTGCCATCCCGAGGGGGATGATTTTTCTCGATCCAGACATCGCGGATTACCACGCTCCCAATGCGGATCGCTACAAAGTGATCTTCGAGCTCCCGTACTCGTCCTTGACCAACGTGCTGAGGATGGAGCGGCCTGAAGTGCTGGCTCAGATCGTCGATAGTGTTGAGGCGCATTTGCAGCTGAAAAACACGAGACGCCTACGAGAAGACAAGAAAGCATTACAAGATTACTACCGAGACTTTGCATTGTTGCAAGAAGTCACCAAGATAGGATGTAAGCATATTTGTGGCGGGATCACGGTAGCCCATACCAGCGCCAATCTAAATGATTATTCGGTGTCGAGCTTTTATCGAGTGGGGTTGGAGTTGGGGCTTATCGATGTCGCCGACATGGTGCCGTTTCCCATATTCCATGACTCTGGATCAGGATAAAACCAGACACTAAGTGCTGAATCGCATATAGATAGTCCAGTTTCCGCG
>MDTG01317329.1_pt1 | contig 17335 bp, 16 predicted proteins | sample 811421 | NCBI WGS metagenome assembly MDTG01 (sample SAMN05326645, study PRJNA326480) | marine metagenome | isolation source: seawater | place: Pacific Ocean: South East | collected 2011
CATATTACTATATCTGATTCTTCTAGTAAATCATTTATTTCCCAAGAAAGAATGATTCTACGTAAATCGATATCAAGTAATTTTACCATTCCGATATTTTGCTGGTGCTCAATCAATCCGCCGTGAGCGATTGTGGCCGTTTGTCCAATTTGTTCGCAAATGTGTTTTACAGCCATGGCACTTGCTAGAGAGTCAGGGTCAGGGTTATCGTGACAAACAATCAAAACCTTTGCTTCTGGTTCTTGTTTTAGTCTTCGAATGACATCACGTGCGCCTTGCCTTCTGTCAATATGTTTTAGTCGTTCTTTTAGAAGACTGATTGTAAGGTCTTGAACAGATATTAAATCTGAATGTTCTAATTCAATTGTCGATAAAATTGGAGAGTTTGGCCAAATTTTCCTTAATTCCAAACCTGGATTATTATCGCAAATAATCTCATCCAATACCAAAATTGCAGTAGGTTCTATTTCTGGTAATGGCATTTCGTGTAACTCCATTTCAGTAGGTAAAGTAACAATTTCCACATTGGGTATTCCAACTAATTCACCGGCAAGACCGATCAATCTAACTCTGGAGGTCTCTCCAATCCATTTTGCTAATTCAACAGCAACCTTATCTGAACCAAAAATAATGAACACCTAATTCACCAACCTATTCATGACGGAAAATAAATCAAAATGCTCTCTAACATCATGCACTCTAATTATGTCTATTCCTTGTTCGAAAGCAATAGCTGCAACACCTAAGGTTCCAGCCAGGCGATTTTGGGTTTCAGGCTGGTCACAAATTTGTCCGATCATAGATTTTCTAGAAACTCCCCAGAGAATTTTGAAAGGTCGCAATCTTTGACTTTGTTTCAGAAGTTCGATATTGTGTTCTAAATTTTTACCGAATCCAATGCCTGGGTCAAGATATATTTTTCCAGCCGGTAACCCATTTTCAACAAGTAGATTCGCTTTTTCTAGTAGATAATCAAACACTTCTTGACATACATCTCCGTAATTTGGATTGTTTTGCATGGTACCTGGTTCACCAAGCATGTGCATTATGCAAACATTACATTGTTTTTCTATAATCAAATCAAACATATTTTGGTCTCTCAATCCACTTACGTCATTGACCATTGTGGCACCATTTTCTATCGCAGTTCTAGCAACCTCGTAGTTCCTTGTATCAATGGAGACATTAGCAAACTCAGAAATCTCTTTAACTAAAGATAATATTCGCTTTGTTTCTTCCTCTATAGAAATAATTTCCGCACCAGGCCGAGTCGACTCCCCTCCAATGTCTATCCAATTAGCGCCGTTTTCAATCATTTTTCTAGCGCGCTCCACACTACCATGGCGCGACTCAGCATGAAATGAATCAGGTGTTGCATTAATGACTCCCATTATCTGTGGCCGGCTGAACCTCCGACCATCATAGACTGCCATGTTAGCCCCCGTGGCTGCGAGAGGTTTTATGACATGTGGGGTGTCAGGTGTCGCCATGTCTGAGGAATTGCCAGCGGATATTCACAACGTTGGTACAAATTTAGATGGGCCAATCGAGGAGCCATCTGAAGAATCTTTAGAATTAGCAGAGAGAATAATCGTTAGACTGAGGCCACCCTCAAGAGTTGCTATCTCTAAAATGATTCATACAAAAGCAAAGATGGTAGGTGGAATTCTAGCAGGGTATGCTGTATTTTGGTGGCTTGCTGTTCTTCAAGTGGACAATGAGAAAGCGTTTGATTCGATATTCTTCGGACCAGATTTTCTAGCAATAACAATAATTGCACCAGCATTAATTTTCCTCGGTTCATTATTTGAAAATATTAGCAGAGAACTGGGACAATTATTTCCTGGTCTAGCACATGGAATTATGTTTGTAATGGCATTTTTATATACATTTGAACCCCTTGTTAGAGGCTTATTCATGAGTGATCTAGATTCGGGTGATGCTATCTGGAAAACCTCCAGACTAGCAATACTTTGTCTTACAATACTCTTCGCTGCGAGAATGCTCATCGACGCATGGTTACTAAGGTGGGTGAAAGTGTTCATGGAGAATAACCCCGATTTGGATTTCTCTGATTCAGGAAACGATTTCTCAGAGGTCGAAGAATCGGTTGTTGAACCCGAGATTTGAAACCATTAACCTACACGGGTATTAACATGCATGAGAGACTAGATGTGCTCAGGCTTGGATATCGTAAAGGTAGAGATCCAAGAATTACGACTCATCTAGCATTGGTCTCTAGAGCCTTTGGAGCAGACGGTTTCATGTTATCAGGTGATGAAGATAAAGAATTATTTTCAAACCTAAAATCTGTATCAGAACGATTTGGTGGCTCCCTAGATACGAATCATGTCAAGGGAATGTCAACATTGAAGCAACATGTTGCAAGTGGTGGTGTAGCAGTTCATTTGACTATGTATGGTGAGCCATATCGTAAAGCTATTCCATCGATAAGAAGAGATAGACCACTGATGATAATAGTTGGAGGTGCAAAAGTTCCAGGAGATGTATACAAATTATGTCAACATAATGTGGCAGTAGGTAATCAACCACATTCAGAAGTAGCCGCTTTAGCACTATTTTTGGAAGCATGGTTTGGAGATTCAGGTTCCGATAAGAAGTTTGAGGATGCTCGGCTCGTTATCGAAGGAACTAACAAAGGCAAGATTGTCCACGAAATTGAATAGAAAAAATTCAAGTTGGCTACCCCTTACTAACTTGCTAGCAAGCGAATATTGGTTGAAATGACAAATCTAAGTGCATATTGAATCAAAATGTTCATCTTTGCCAATAATTATGACCCCTATAGAATCAGCAAAAGTGATGTCAGGGGTATGGTCACAGAAGGGCGATACCTCTTTGGGAGACAAAATTTCGTTAGTAGATGCAACTGATGGAATAACAAATGGTGGAATTATACCAGAATCAGCCTCTGGTGACGGTGTGTTGTTATTGGCAGACGGTAGTCGATTCTTGGGTAGTTTGTTCGGTTCCAAAGGCTGGGGTCAAGGAGAATTAGTATTCACAACCGGAATGACTGGTTACCAAGAATCATTAACAGATCCTTCTTTCGCAGGACAGGTCTTGACATTTACGTATCCATTGATTGGTAATTATGGAATACATGCAGGTACAAGTGAATCGGCGGCTGTATGGCCAAAAGGTGTTGTCGTTAGACAAGCCATGAAAAATCCAGACCATCGAGATTCGATTTCAAGTATAAGCGATTTCCTAGCATACCATAGTGTCCCAGGGATTGAAGAGATTGATACCCGAGCAATTACAAGGAAAGTTAGGGAATATGGATGCCTGTTATGCGTTTTTGGACCGGTTGAAGAAGAATCCGAAATGGCTTCTTATCTTGCCGAAATGCAATCTCCTGAATTAGAAGATTTAGTCGATCAAGTTTCGATTAATGAGCCTGTAATCGTCAATCCTGGCGCCACAGATAAATTAGGTAGAGCGTTGCCTAGAATTGCTGCAATCGATTGTGGAATAAAGTACAATATTCTTCGAAGTCTTTGCAATTACTTCGAAGTGGTATGGTGTCCTCCCAGCACTTCATTTGAAGAGGCCATATCATACGAGATAGTTGCATTGTTTTGTTCAAATGGTCCAGGCGATCCTGCTCATCCTGGCAAAGCAACAAGTGCAAGGAATACTTTAGCTGCAGCAGTTAAAGCCGATTTGCCCGTAATGGGAATTTGTCTTGGCCATCAATTGTTAGGCCTAGCAAGCGGCCTTCAGACCTACAAAATGCGATATGGACACAGGGGCGCAAATCAGCCATGTGTTGATTTAGAATCAGGCAGAGTTTGGATTACTAGCCAAAATCATGGCTTTGCAGTAGCAGATCCTGAGGCAGGAATGCTAGCAGCGCATCCTTCAGGTGCATGTTCTCCAAAAGGAGAAAATTTGCATGGGTCAGATCCCAAAGTTAGGTTTGTGAATGCTAATGATAGAACCGTTGAAGGTTTAGATATTGTAAATAAGTCAGTATTTACTGTGCAATTTCATCCTGAAGCGGCTCCAGGTCCCCATGATGCTTACCCATTATTTTCTAGGTTCAGAGAGATGGTTGACTCTCATTATGGAGGTGGTAACTGATGCCTCGTAGAGACGACATCGAGACAATAATGGTCTTAGGTTCTGGCCCAATTAAAATTGGTCAGGCCGCAGAATTCGATTTCAGTGGGTCACAAGCCGTCCAAGCATTACGTGAGGATGGCTACAAAGTAATACTCGTAAATTCAAATCCAGCAACTATTCAAAATGATCCTGAGATGGCAGATAAGGTATACATCGAGCCATTACTTCCTGATACGATAAAGCGAATTTTAGAGGTTGAAAAACCAGATGCACTTCTCGCTGGGATGGGAGGTCAAACAGCCTTAAACATAGCCAGCGAGTTAGCACACGCAGGTGTTTTGGATGATTTAGGAGTTGAACTAATAGGTTCTGATTTAGATGCGATTGATAAAGCCGAAGATAGAGATTTATTCAATCAAGTCTGTCTCGAAATAGGATTACCAATTTCAGAAGCCATTGCATGTAATTCGATGGACGAAGTGCTAGCAGCCGCTAAAACAATTGGTAGTTGGCCAATATTAATCAGACCTGCATTTACTTTGGGTGGGTTAGGCGGAGGTACTGCATGGAATACTGGAGAACTGGTTGAAATAGCTACTCTAGGTTTGCGAAATAGCCGCATAGGTCAGGTATTGATTGAAGAAAGTATTCTTGGCTGGCAAGAATATGAGTATGAGGTTATGAGGGACACCGCAGACAATGCCACAATTGTGTGTACAATGGAAAATATTGATCCAATGGGTGTCCACACTGGTGAATCTACTGTTGTTGCACCTGTTCAATCATTATCTGATAGGGACCATATGGAATTGAGAGATATGTCACTTTCTTTGATTAGAAAGTTGAATATCAAAGGTGGTTGTAATGTCCAATTTGCAGTAAATCAATCTACTGGCGAAGTAAGAGTTATCGAAGTGAATCCGAGAGTTTCCAGATCATCAGCTTTAGCATCCAAGGCAACAGGCTATCCTATTGCTAGGATGGCAGCAAAGATTGCTGTTGGTTATACTCTTGATGAGTTGCCCAATCCAATAACAGGAGAAGGCACTACTGCAGCATTTGAGCCAACGTTGGATTATTGTGTAGTGAAAATACCTAGATGGCCATTCGATAAATTCAGAACTGCTAACAGAACACTCGGCACATCAATGAAATCAACTGGAGAAGTTATGGCAATAGGGAGGTGTTTTGAGGAAGCATTCCTGAAGGCATGGGCTTCATTAGAGCAAGGTTCTCATTACCCAAGACCACTAACAAGAGCAGACGAGTCTGAAGGTGAAGGAATGGTAGAAAGAGCCTTGGAAATCCTTCCCGATGAAACACTAATCGATTGGCTTAGAATTGCAACAGATAGACGCATGGGTGCGGTAATAGAAGCTTTCAGAAGAGGTTGGAGCGTTGAAAGAGTTAACGAAATAACGAGAATCACGAGGTGGTTCTTGTATGGGTTTGAAAGAATAGCAAAGATAGAGAAAGAAATAACCAACGCTTCCTGCCTTCCGAAGCACCTTTCCGCAGAACAGTTGAGGAGGTGGAAGAGTTTTGGTTTCTCAGATGCACATATTGCTGAAGGATTACTTGGTTTCCCTGCGGATAAGTTGAAATCTGCAAAATCAGATGAAGACGAACAATCTGTGATGAAAGCAAGACACACGAAATTAGTTCATCCAATATATCGAATGGTAGACTCTTGTGCTGCAGAATTCGCCGCTAAGACGCCATATTATTATTCAACTTACGAACCTAATGGACTCCCAGGGATAGATTCTCTTCCAGACTTAGAAAATAGAACAAAAACACGCCAGGTGGTAATTGGCTCAGGGCCGATTAGAATTGGCCAAGGTATTGAGTTTGATTATGGATGTGTTCATGCTGTTAAAGCCATTAGAGAGGCAGGAATGGATGCAGTATTAATGAATAACAACCCCGAAACAGTATCAACTGATTTTGACACCTCAGATAGGTTATACTTCGAACCCCTGACACTTGAATTTGTAACAGAAGTATTGCTTAGAGAGAGAGCTCATGGTATTCTTTTGCAATTTGGAGGGCAAACTGCAATAAATTTAGCACTTCCACTCGAGGCACGTTTACCAGTACTTGGGCTAGATTTGCAAATAATTGGGACTACTTGCGATGCGATTGATGAAGCTAGTGACAGAGAAAGATTCGAGGCTTTTGCAGAAAAGACGGGAATTCGGATGCCAAAAGGTGCAACAGGATCATCTCCTGATGATGTAAGAAGAATAGTTCAGGAAATAGGATTCCCCGTTCTTATTCGTCCATCTTACGTACTTGGCGGAAGAGGAATGGAGATTCTATCAAATGAAAAACAGTTGAATGCCTATCTTTCTGAAGCCTTTTTAGCACCAGACAAGCCTTTACTAGTCGATGAATATCTTGGCCACGCAACAGAGTTAGATGTTGATGCAGCAGCGGACGGCAATGATGTCTTAATTGGCGCAATTATGGAGCATTTGGAGGAAGCAGGAATCCATTCTGGTGATTCAACTTGTTTCATACCAACTCAGAACATTCCTGAACAAATGTTGGAAAGAGTAAGAGAGCAAACCAGGAAAATCGGTCTTGGACTTAATATTCAAGGATGTTTCAATATACAATTTGCAATTCAGGGCGATGATTTGTATTGTCTTGAGGTAAATCCAAGGTCAAGTAGAACAGTTCCGTTTGTTGCTAAGGCAACAGGTGTTCCCATGGCAAGAATTGCTGCAAGGATTACGTTGGGAATTAAATTAAGTCAACAAGATATACCCAAAGCAACATCTGGACACATCGCAGTAAAAGCGCCAGTATTCCCATTCATCAAGTTACAGGGGTTAGATCCTGCTCCTGGTCCTGAAATGAAATCAACAGGCGAGGTCTATGGGTCAGATGTTAGAGCAGATGTTGCCTATCTCAAAGCCAGATTAGCAACGGAAATACCAGTTGCCTCTGAAGGCGGAGCGTATCTTACAGTCAGAGATGGGGATAAAGAACAAATTGCAGAAGTTGCGAAGGAACTCTCTGCTATGGGCTTCAATTTGTTTGCTACACCTGGAACAGCAGATGCCATTAGAAATTCAGGAATAGAGGTGACAACTGTCTATAGAATAGCAGATAGAAAGCACCCCGATGCTTTAGACTTAATGAGAAAAGGAGAAGTATCTTTCATTGTAAATGTTCCAACAATCTCTGGTGGTGCGGTCAGAGATGGAAATATGATGAGACGATTAGCAGTGGAAATGAATATTCCTTTTGTTACTACTATGTCTGGGGCTAAGATGGAAGTCGCAGCAATTAGGGCAAATAAAGAAGTAGACTTGGAGCCAATGAGGCTGAAAGTAAACTACTGAATCAACAGGAATCGTAAGCATCTATGATATATTCTGTTAGCGGACTAGTCCAGGCTAAATCGCTAATCCCATCTCTTCCTTCTGAGGAATATATTCTGACAATATCTTGAACTCTTACATTGCCATCGCTAGATCTTGCAACAATAGTTTTTGGTTTCAGGGTTTTTCCTGTGCCATGAGGGTCGTAAACAGTATCCAAAGCATCCGCTAAGAACCAATCAGGCTTGTCTTTTTCATCACCTTCGAACTTCTTCTTCGGCCTTTTCGCTCCGCCAAACAAACCTCCTCCTGATTTTTTGGCTGGTTGCTTCTTTGGCGTTGACTTTTTAGCTTGGGATTTTGGTTTTGCAGATTTAGAAGCAGTTGTGTCTTTCTTCGCAACCTGTTGACCTTTCATCTCTTCTTCTAATTCAGCTCTAATTTCTTTCTCAAGTTTCTTTCGCAATGCAGCCTCATCAACTTTCGATTCGCCACTCTTCATATTCTCAACAACAGTCAAGTAATGTGATGCAACTTGAATGAGTGCGGTTTCCATACTTGCTTCTAGTTGCATGGAAACAACGTCTCCAGATGAATCTCTCCACTTTCGCCACTGCAGCATTGTGTTCGCATGTATGTCTGAGCCACATTTCGGGCAGAATGATCTCTTTGGAGGTTTCAAAACAGGTATAGAGCGCATAGCATCAGGGTCTATTCCTTCATGTTCGCCGCTGGATACATCATGAATGTGAGTACTTGCTTTCATACCTAATTTCATTGCTTCTCTGAACAAACCTTCTTTTAGATCCAAAGTTCCTTTTTGGACTAATACCCAACCATCAGTGCCACGAACAGTGGCTCTGACTGCAGCAGCTGCAGCCTCGGATTCACCAAATTTGTAATCAGTAAATGCACTAGTTATTGGTGCTTCCATCTCTTCTTCTGAAACGCCTCCGGTTTCATCATCATCAGCAGGTGCTGCGATACCCAAGAGAATCGGATTTGCTCCTTCTTCGATTTTAGCGATCATATCAAATTTTTCTGCCATAGAAAGGTCTTCTCTACTTCTTATGACATCCTTTAATTGGTTCAAATCGTGACCAGTAGCAGTTATTGGTCCTCTAACAGTCAAGTCGTTCCCACATGAAAGACAAAACTTGGTTGCTGGTTCGACAGCAGCCTCACAACTAGGACAATATACTCCGCCCATGTTGTGGCTACAAGGGTATGAGTCTTTCAATGGAACGGTTCAGATACTTCGTATCTGTGAGGTTTAAGTTGTTAATTTATTGAAGCAAACTCAAAACTTTCTCGCGACTTAGTTCTGAAATTATGGGTGCGATTTTTGGTCCTTTCTCTTTGCCTATGATTGCGGTGTAAAGTGTTCTATAGCAATCTCTTGGAGGGATTTGGTCGTCTTTTATAGCCGATTTTATCGCCTCAGTGATTCCATCAATATCCCAATTACATTTTGAAAATACTTTGTGTAATGAATTACTGATTGATTTGTCTAATCCTGGAATAGGTCGTTCAGCAATCGTAATTTTCAATTCTTCTGGGAAATATGGGCCATTTATCCAATTTTTCATTCGCTCTAATTTACCAATATTCCCTGTTCCTATTGTCTCTATGATTTCATTATCACTCTTGACCTGAGCTAGAAGGGCAAGATGTCTAAACGATATATTGGATGAGGATTGATCTGAAATCTTACTCATTCTTAATGCACCCTCTGCATCTTCAATTGCGACTTTTTGTCTTCGAGATAATTCTGAATTTTTCATTTCCGAGTCCAAATCTCTAGCCACCAGCCTTTCGTATTCGTCCGCTAATTCTACTAGTGACATTCCTGGATCGAATGTAATCGCTTTCTTAGGTTTTGTAGATGCGATAAGGTAGCGCAAAATTTCAGGCGGAACTAATTGAAGGGCCTCCTGCGGGCCGATTGTATTACCTGTTGACGATGACATAGCTCCTTGTCCGCGCAATGAAATCCACTCGTAGACTAAAGGCTCTGATGGGGTGTCACCAAATAATTCTGAAATTTCCTTTCCAGTATCGTAGGAGCCTCCTGCAGCTCCGTGATCTTTTCCAAATGGTTCGCAAGTAATTCCAATCCATCCCCATCTAGCAGGCCAATCAACTCTCCATGGCAATTTACCTTCTGCTTTGTTTAAATCAGATTTACCTGATTTTCCATTTTGCTCCCAATGGACATACGGCCATTCAAAACCTGTTACGGTGACACCATCTAGGCTTCCGTTATGCCCGTATGGATTGAATGGAAACCAATCATCAGAGAGTTCTCTTCCGCTAACCCTTTCAATAATTTCTCTTATTTTATCTGGATTTTCACAAACTATTCTTGCTCTTTCTGCAAACTTACCATTTGAATAGGATTCATAATTATCAATAATTCTAGGTCGCACATCGATTTGCTCTAATGCTTTTAGAAACGGATCTAAGAAATATTGAGCATATGATATTCCGCTATCGGATGGATTTCCGTCTTCATCAGGTGCAGGAATCAACGCAAGAGGGCAACCAATGTATTTTTCATATTCATCCGAAAGGAAAGGATAGACTTTTCTTAATGGATCCGCTGAGTCTACAATAAATACAAATTCTGCATCCATTCCTGCATCTTTGCATGCTCTAGTGACCATGTCTCCGGTCAAAATTTCTCTTAGGTGCCCAATATGAAATTCTCCACTTGGAGTTATACCAGAGGCGACAATGTGTTTATCACCTCTTTGCGCTAATCGTTGCGCTGTAAAGTCAGCCCAGTGCATTTTATCACCTAAACTACAGCAGCTCGAACAATTCCACGAAGAGGAACACCATCGATTTCATTTCTTGTGGTTTTGTTTACCAAAACCATGCATAATGCAACATCTGCTCCTGCATCTTTCATCGCCTGAATGGTTTTTGACATGGTTTGTCCAGAAGAAAATACATCATCAACAATTGCGATTTTTTTGCCTGCAACTTGCCCATATTTATTCGACAATGAACCTTGTCCAGGCTCTCCATCAACGTTTCTATGAATTGCAACCTCGCATTCTAGGTCGGTTCCAACAGCGTTGGCAAACAATATTCCATTAATCGAAATTCCAACAACTGTATCTATTGAGTCTCCGCATTCTTCAAACACAACATCGGCCATTATCGAACCAATCGCAGCGATTCTTTGAGGTCTAACTCCGATAGTCCTCCAACCGATGCGTACGTCCTGAGGTTTGTCTACTGTATCTTCACCCGCAAGTAGCCATGAAATAGTATCTTGTGAAAGTGATAATTCATCAGCAATTTGTTGAGAATTCAAACCTTTTTTTCGCAAGCCGCTCGCCAAACTCCTCAATTCTTCGATGCTAGTTCCGCTTTCCATGAATTCCTCCTGCAATTACTATGAAATGAATGCATCGTTAATTCTGTCTCATCTTTGTGGTAAACCTCAAAAGTGTGCGCCAAGGGGGTTGGTTTGATGTCAGACTTCGAGTACGAGTCTCTTTTGGATAGAGCAAGAGCAAATATTCCTGAAGAAATCTCTAACAGAGCAAGGTGGACATTACCTGAGCCTCAAATTTTGATTGAAGGTTCTAACACAATTTTGAGGAACTTTACTGAAGTTGTGAACCACATGGATAGAGATGAAAATCACGTTTACCAATTTATGCTGAATGAATTAGGTACTGCTGGCTCAAGAGATGGACCTCGTGCTAGGTTTAAGGGAAGGATTCCACCAAAAAGAATCAAGAAAACTATAGTAAATTATGTAAATGCATACATCAAGTGTGTTCAGTGCAATGCACCAGATACCCATTTCATAAAACAAGATAGAACTACTCTATTGAAGTGCCAAGCATGTGGTGCTACTAGACCTGTAAAACTCTGATCATTCCAAGTCTATCAGTATCTCTTGATATGAGGGTTTTCTTACAGTTGGAGTGCTTTCGGGATAGCCTGCTCGAACGAAGCCAATAATCTCCTCTTTTTTTGTGTCTATGCCGAGTACGTGATAGGTTTCTTCTCCCCTTGTTATTGCTCCAGTTGACCACAGTGAACCTACTCCATTTGACCAAAATGATAGTACCATATTGTGCAAAGCACAAACTGTAGCAGCATAATCTTCTTTTTCTCTGAAAGGATCATTTGGACTTAATTTCGAGGTAACGGCAAATAAAACAGGAGCAGAAATTATTTTTTTGACCGCCCTGTCGAGTGCCTTTTGGACATCTTCTGTCCCTCTTTTTTCAGCTTTTATCTTAGCTAATCTGGTAATCTCAGGTATTAGCATATTTTTTGATTTTTCACCAATCGAGTAAAATTTCCAAGGGTGGGTGTGCTTATGACATGGAGCGTTTGATGCAGCCTCAAGCGCCTGATTAACCACATCTTTTGGAACGCTTTTTTCTGTAAACTTATAGATTGTTCTACGCGATGTAATAATTTCATTCATTGAGGTCATTAGAAACCTCCTAAATATTGTCAATTTTTGCCGCTAAAATGAAATCAGCCTCGACTAAGCCATTGATTTTGTGAGTAAAAATCGATACCTTTACTCGTCCCCAAGACAATTCAAAATCAGCATGATGATTCTCCTCTTCACATATCGCGCCTGCTAAATTAACAAATTCTAGAGCATCAGCAAAATTATTGAAAGAAAATTCTCGTTCTATGTGGTGTTCTTCTACTAAATTCCAATCATTATTTATTTGATTTAATAGAGGCATTATTCCTTGTAATGATAATGCTGGTACTTCGCCACTGCAAGGTAAACATTTCTTGGTATCTAGGGACATTCAATCAGCCCCAGAGGTGTGAATCGTCGTTACCTTTGCTGTTTTTCTCGACTTTTTCATGGAGGTTAGATCTTCTTTTGTGATCATCTCTCTCAAATTCTAAGAGTTCTTTATCGTCAATATATGCAGGACGAGTATGTGCAACTAGTACAAGCCTCACAATTACATCTCTAGCAAGGTAAACATGTTGACCATCAATTGTCAAAATCTCTATAGAAGTTTTGCCTGAAGACAATAATCTTCCTTTTATCCAAGTATCATCATTGTCTCTGAGAGCGCGAGCATCAATCTGAATTTCGATTAAATCGTCCTTCCTCAATCCATGGCGTCTATCCAATAGGTCACCAGTATGAACACTTTGTAGGTCTTCAATGTCAGGAGATCCAAGATCTTTCCACATGCTTTTGGCCCATTTAGGTAAGTCTGCCATGTTGTATGCCCGTAGGTACTCCTTCTAAGGTCTGACGCTTTGAAAATCAAACCTACGGATTGAAGAATGAGATGCCTCCCCGTCAGAACGGGGCATCGACATGAAGGTGATATGGCGAGAATTATCGACCGTATTAACAGAAGACGAAGTTCTCGATAAGGGATTCAGTAGAGCAAAAAAGTCTGCAGAAAAAGTAGACGACCCAGTTAAGGTCTTCAGAGTCAGAAAGCAATTGACAAGAATGGTACAGACCTCTTCCGATGTAATGTCTCAATACTTAGAAGATACAGAAAAATCGTGGCCAAGCCTCGACAGAATGCCTACTTTCGATAAAGCGATGGTTGATGCTTGTGTTGGTTGCGATGACTACCGACATCATCTCTCTATGCTTGGTTGGGGCGCTAAGCAAATGAGGAAAATTGCAAAGCAGAATGTTGCAAAGATTACTAGAAGTGCTAGACTAGAAGTTATGCACGATGCTAGAAAAGAAGCGTATGGGCGACTTTCTAGTATAATGTCAAGGGTTGGCAATTCCTTAGATTGGTTACACCAAAGTCGTCAAACCCTACGTAGACTACCAGAGATAGACCAAGCCAATCCTACTATTGTTGTATGTGGTGCACCCAATGTGGGAAAGAGTGCATTCATTTCATCTCTTTCGAGTGGTAAGATGGAAGTTAATCATTATCCATTTACTACAAAACAACTTCACGTTGGACACTTTGAGCATAGAAGATTACAACATCAGATGGTAGATACTCCCGGATTGCTAGACCGTCCAATGGATAATCGTAATGCTATCGAACTTCAAGCAATAGCTGCAATTCAGCACATTGGTAGCCTCTGTATCTTCTTAATGGACATTACAGAAGATTGTGGAACAAGTTTGGAAGAACAGCACAATTTACTCGATGAAGTGAAAGAGTTACTACCTGATATTGATATTATGGTAGTGGTTTCAAAAGCAGATTTGATGGATCCACGTCCTGAAAACTGGGATGAAGTAAATCATTCAGAAAAAGAATGGAACGGAGAAGGAGAGCCAATGATTCCGGTTTTATTAGATGAAGAAGGGTGTGTTACAATATCATCAATAGAAGATGTTGGTGTAACTGCTCTGCGTCTCGAAATTGTTAGGAGATGCAAAGAAAACATGTCCACTGACCCACTACTATTGCCTGAGGGTTGGCATAGAAGAGATTAATTCATACTAAATAATCTCAAGACAATAGGAATTACAAATGCGATAAAGAATACACCGAACATTATTCTCATCAATTTGTCATTCTTTTCTTGCTTTTCTAGTTGATCTACACATTCTTGATTTTTACAGATTCTTGGCTCTGATTTGATATGGATATCTGTTCCGCACATTCTACAGTGTTTGTGTGCTGGTAGATTAGGGGTAATTTTTGCTTTTGTTTTGCTAATTTGTTTACCAATTTTTTCCTTAATCGACTTTGCATCAACCATAATATCACTCACTCTTGACTAAAGTTCCAGAGAATTCTTTGCCCTCTATCGCATTTTCTAGATTTTCAATATCTCTTCCATCCAGGACTGCTATTCTTATTCCTGAAGATATCGCCCATTTTACAGCAATGGGGTCTACGGCAGCGGATTCCCCTGGTTGTAAAGGTCCTTCACCAGTTATCTGTAGAAGGTCTGAATGAGTCATTTCCTCGATGGCTTTTGCATCAGGATTTTTATGCGGATCACTATCATAGACATGAGATACATTTGTTGCTATGACACAATATGATGCACCGGAATCTCTTGCAAGAGCGACGGCAACAGCATCTGTGGTGTGGCCTGGACTAGTTCCCCCCATCACAACGATGTTGTGTGAATCAAATAATTCAGCGGCTTCATCAGTGGTCTTGGGAATTGTAGGCGAAACATTGCATCCTATGTCAATCAAAGTCTGTTGAATAATTGTTGCATTGAGTCTTGTTGCTGCAATACCCACAGTATCCAATCTGTAGGAGTCTGTAACATTGGTTTTAGCCAACTCAATAGCTTCCCTTGCAGGAAGTCCACCTCCTATCACAAATCCCAATTTTCTGTCATTTCCTTCTAGCAGAACTGCCATCTGTCGTAACTGGCCAAACCATTGTACTCTTTTCTCTGCTTCTTCTGGTCGCAATAGAGAACCACCAAGAGCAATGATGTGAGTCGTCATCGTTCGTCCCAACAGTTCACCATTCATGATGCTTCCTTTTCAGAAGCCTTCAAAGTCCTCGTCTGAGCCCTTATGACCAAGGGGGGCTTGTATGAGTGAGGAAGCAGAGCAGGCCACCCGTAGACTAAAACTAAAATTGGCGTTAGAAGACCTCAGAGAAATGAAGGGGTCAGGTACAGAATTAGTTACAGTTATCATCCCTCCAGATAGACAGGTATCCGATGCTAGACAAATGCTTCAAAATGAGCATGGACAAGCTGCAAACATCAAATCTAAGTCTACAAAAAAGAATGTCCAAGCGGCTATTGAATCTGCAATTTCCTTACTCTCAAAATATCGTGATGCAGGAAAGAGAGGAATTGCTTTGTTTACCGGAGCCATAATAGTTGGAAACAATAAGACAAGGCACACAACAGTTGTTGTTGATGATCCACCACAGGAATTAATTTCCTTCAGATACCGGTGTGATTCAAGATTTGAATTAACTCAATTAGAAGACATGTTAGTTGATAAAAAATCATACGGTTTGTTTGTAATAGACCGTTCTGAAGCGGCATATGGTATTGCAAGTGGAAAGCGAATTCACGTTCAAGAACATCTGGTTTCAAACATCATGGGAAAACACCGACAAGGAGGTCAATCTGCCCAAAGATTCGAAAGATTGATCGAAGAAGCTGCACATAACTTCTTCAAAAGGGCAACTGAACATGCTTGCTCTTATTGGTTACCCGAATTAGAGAATATACAAGCCATAATTATTGGAGGGCCAGGAGCAACTAAAGATTTCGTAGTGAAAAACGAATATTTCCACCATGAGATAACAAAGAAAATTGCAGGTACAACGTTCGATGTGGGCTATTCTAACGAAAGTGGAGTTAGAGAATTAGTCGATAACGCAGGCGGTTTGATGGGTGAAATAGAACTTGATGCAGAACGTCAGGCTGTAACTGAATTCTTGGAAGAATTAGTAAAAACTCATCCTAAGGCAACTTATGGTGAAATGATGATTAGACAAGCATTAGAGCAAGGTGCAGTTGCTAAGCTACTTATTAGTGAAGGTTTGAAAAAGAATGTCGTTGAGATAAAATGTCAATCATGTGCTAACCAATGGACTGCAAGTATTGGAAGGATGGATGAATTACCGCCTTGTCCAAGTTGTAAATCTGACGGAGATTCGTTGAAAGAATTGTCATCGGTTTCTTTGATTGATGAGTTATCAATTATGGCAGCAAAAGGTAGAGCCGAAGTCAGATTTATTTCAGTTGATTCTGAAGAAGGGGCGCAATTAAAATCAGGATTTGGCGGTCTTGCTGCGGTACTTCGATATCCAATAATGTGAGGGCTTAGTTTGAAGTTTCTAATAGAAATAATCGAGCAATCTCTTGAGTCAGCAGTTGCTGACTATGGGGTTTCCGACACTTGGAAATCTGCTCTCGGACCTAGTAGGGAAAAAGGTCAGGCTGATGTGACACTTCCGTGTTTTGTAATTGCTAAAGAATTGAAAAGAAACCCAATGGAAATTGCAAGCGAACTGGCTGAAAAAGTGAATGGAGAGTTCCATGTCTCTGCAACTGGAGGATACTTGAACTTCAAAGCGAATGCAGAGTGGTTGGTCGATAAAGTCCTCAAATGGGAAAAACCATCTCCTAATAATAAAATTTTGATAGAGCACACCAGTGCTAATCCAAATGGCCCGTTCCATGTGGGCAGGGCTAGGAATGCCATTCTGGGTGATTCTCTAGTAAGATTACATCGATTGTACGGTAACAAAGTAAGAGCAGAATACTATGTGGACGATATGGGTAAACAAGTTGCTGTTCTGGCATGGGCTCTCGAGAATCTATCTAAGGAAATGGTAAATCAAATATTATCTGATCGTGATGGGATGAACCCTAAATGGGAAGGTAAGCCTGACCATGAAACTGTTAGATGGTATCAAGCAGCTCAAGCACTTCGTTCTGAAAACAATCAAGAAATTGAAGATGCAATCTCTAAACTCGTCCATGATTCCGAAAATGGAAATGATGATGTTTTACAGCAATTCGAAAATGCATACAAGCCGGTGTTGGATGGGATGTTAGAGACACTATCCCGTCTTGGAATAGGTTTTGACACATTTACTAAAGAATCTAAATTTGTAGTTGATGGCTCTGTATCTACTCTTATGGATGAATTAAGTTCTCTTGAAATAAATGGTATAGCCGAAAATGGTGCTCAATACTTAGATTTGGGGCAAAGAGGACTAAAAGGTAAAACCGAATTCTTCTATAGAAGAGGAGATGGCTCTTCACTATATGCTACTAGAGACATTGCTTATCATATTTGGAAGTGGTCTCAAACTGACCATTTAATCAATGTTCTAGGCGAGGATCATAAACTACAAGCAAAACAAGTAGGGCTAACTTTGAAAGAACTAGGTCACAAAGTTCCGGAGGTACTATTCTATGCTTTCATTAAATTGCCAGAAGGAAAAATGAGTACCAGGAAAGGAAATGTAGTA
>MDTG01067091.1_pt1 | contig 17332 bp, 20 predicted proteins | sample 811421 | NCBI WGS metagenome assembly MDTG01 (sample SAMN05326645, study PRJNA326480) | marine metagenome | isolation source: seawater | place: Pacific Ocean: South East | collected 2011
AAGTAAGTAAGTTTGTTAAGTAAGTAAGTTTGTTAAGTAAGTAAGTTTGTTAAGTAAGTAAGTTTGTTAAGTAAGTAAGTTTGTTAGTTCAAAGTTCATCTTCTTCAGAATCCAGTACATATTCATCACCATCACTAATCTTAGGAGATACATCTTCTTCACCACTTACATCATCGTCACCATCATCATCTTCAAAGGCATATTCCTTAATCTTAGGGCGAGGTGTAAGTTTTAGCTGCGAAAGTTCCCACGTTACTCCAAATTTTCCTCCAGCAAACCAAACACCACTCAACTTTACAATAGCCCTAACATTTTGACCCTTACCAATTACATCACCAAGTGGTTCAGTAATTCTTTCCTTTTTTTCATTATAAGCCTGAACCTTATCAAATCTACCATCATAACAAGGTACCTTTAGCTTGAACGTCGGTGGATACTTATCAGTTGGTTCACCATTTTCAGTAGCAATCTTAACACTCGATGTATACAAAGCCTTAGATACATCCTTTGACTGAGACTTTTTCTTGAACCATTCTAAAGAATTCTTAGTACTATCTTTTAGAATCTTTTCATCAATTTTTTCAAGTGCTTCTTTTAGTTCGTTAATCTTAGTATTATCACCATTTCCAAATGACAAATCAAGCGAATACTTAATTCGACCATCATTATCAAACATGCTTAGTCCATAAGGACAAATCATATTAGCACGAGTGTCAATATGTAGAGGTTCCGACTCATAATTTACATACATAATTTTAGCCTTATCTCCATACGGCTTCAATTCCGAATAGGTGATTTTGGAAAGATCAATGTTTGTTGCTTTTACAATCTTCATATTTTTGTTCGACTTGGTATACTATTCTTCTAAGAAAAGCAAATCATTTTTTTGTAATCTCAAAATTTTTTTTATTTTAGATTTTTATATTATTTGTAATTCCATCCCAAGAATTGAATGATTCTAAATCCTTTAATTCTTGCGCATTAGAACCATTATAAACTGGTACATCACTCGATCCAGTAATACCATTTATATTAGTATTATTGACACATTGTGTGCCATCATTATTTAATTCCCAATATTCTGGACATTTTGAAATAAATGGTGGCCATTGTTTTTCTTTATTTCCATCAACAACAGATTGATAGTAAAAAGAAAATACAAGAAATATAACAAATACTCCGACAATACCAAAAGTTATTAATCCTCCTTTCATTATTAATATTTAATACATAATAATTTATCATTCTATTAAATTCCAATTCTACATACTGGACAATTATTATGATTTCTTAACCATTGCTCAATACAAGAAGAATGAAAAAAATGACCACATATATTAATTTTTCGAACTATATCATCATGATTATATACTTGTCTACAAATAGCACAAGTATCATTTTCATCGTGCATTATTTGAGATGCTAAACTTAAAGTTGTACTATCTAATAAAGAATTTATAGATGATCCTCTTTGAGGCAAATTGTCTATAATCTCAAATTGTAATTGTTCTACAGGTATATGAAATGTTGTTTGTAAAGCTTCTGCCAAATTCAATAACGGATTTCTATTTCCGGAAGAATCTAATACTTGATTCAAAGAATTTCTCCAATTATTTGATTCGTTTTGGTTATTTATTTGAGTTGGAGTAATTAAAGTAGCCCTTTCATTTACTACTGAATTTATATTTGGATTAATATTTTGACTATATGTATTTGGTAAGTTATTAACTGAATTATTAGTTGGATTTGATTCATTATTTTGATTTGTATCTGAATTAGCTGAATTAGCTGAATTTGTATTTGAATTTGTATTTGTATTAGGAACTATATTAATATTCATATTTGATTCTTCATTTGTATTATTTTGCCGATTAATTGAACGACTAGAACGTCGGTTGCCCCTTCTTTCGGTTGTATGGTTATAATTATATGGCATTGTATACACATATACATTTGAATTTTGAATTTCTAGATTGATATTTGGAAATTGATTCATAATATTATTGTACCAAAAAAAAAAATGATTTGATTTTATACTTAGACAAAAAATATTAAGATTGTTAGAGAACTAAGAGAAAAGCATATTGTATATACATATATACAGTAATCAAACCAGCTATCAGCATAACACTCAAACACTCACAACCTTGATACAGAAGATGATGAAAACCATATTAAATACATCTACAAGTTTACATGATTATTTAAATAAATGGAGCATTTATATTCAAAAAAACAATACAACTTCATGGTATGAAGAAGATGATTTACCCACACTTGAGAAACCAAAACTAGTAATTTCTCATGTTACTGAAAAAGGAAATAAAAAATTTAGTAGTGATGGTTTCAGTATAGTTCAAAGGAAAGTCAGAATCAAAAAAGAGGTAAAAACTCAGAAAATTAATGGAAAAATTACCAAATACTTCTTTGATAGAGGGTATGGATTTATCAAATCTAGCAAACATAATGTTGCTATATTTATCCATGAATCAGACATTACTAAGAGTAGTATACATAATTTAGTAAATAGTAATAAGGCTTACTTTGAATTGGACAAAGACAAAAATGGTAGATTAGTTGCCAAAAAATGTCAAATTTACTGAATAAAAATTATAGTATAATAAAAAAACCAAAAAACAAAAAGAAAAAGGAATCCCCTTTTTTTTATAGAAGTGTTTTAGGCAATTTACATTTTTTAGTTAAAGTATATTTTTGAGTCATTTCAAGAGATTTTATTCTTTCTTTTTCAACATTTTTGATACATTTATTTTTTTGTGTTTTCAATTTTTTGTCTAAATTTAAGTTTTGTGTTACTAGTTTTTTCAATGTTTTTTTTCTATTTTTTATATTTTCTTTAATATTTTTTTTACGTAAAGTATATTTTTTCTTAATATTTGCCTTTGTTCCACGAACTGCTTGAGATAATTCAGTTTTCATATTTTCATCTGCTTCCCAAATTGTTCTTCTCAACTCATCAATGTCATTTTCTATTTTTTCAGCTTTTGAAACGTTGTGTCTATTCAAAATCTGTTGATTTACAGATTTCTTGTTACATTTATTAATACCATCAAAATAATTTATTGTTCCTTCAATTGATTCATCTGATATATTTGTAACTATGTTGTGAAAATTAGGTTGTGTAAATTGGCGAGGATCCCAACTTCTATTCAAATAGGATATTTTACCTTTCATCATTGACTGAAATTTTTTTATAGCTTTTGGTTTAAAATTTAATTTAGAATCTAATGGAAATTCTTCTAAAAAATCATTTATATTTACTGGTATTTGTTTTTCATTAATTAAATTAAGAAGACGAATAAAATCCATTGGATCACTCATTATTGGCGTTGCTGTCATTAAAAGAGGTCTACATGAATCTTTTCCAGATTTCTTATAAGAATTGGCTATTGCTTTTTGTATAGCAAGAAAATTTGGTTTTTCAGGTCCAACTAAATCTTTTGCCAATAATTTATGAGCCTCATCTATGATTATTAATGTTTTCTTAAAAGGATCTTTCTTTCCATTTCTTTCAACAAGTTTACTATATAATGAACCTTTTGCAGTTCCTACTTTTCCTCCAAATATAGCATTAGCCGCATTACTAAACTGAGAAAATGATACTGGATTAAAAAAATTCTTTGCTACATGTTTTCGTCCAGTTTTTCCTTCTGGTATTTTAATTCCTTTTTCTAACTTTTCTCTTATCATAATATCGCAAACTTTTTCAAACATATTTTTCCATATATCAGCACGTAAAGTAGTTCTTGTTACCCAAAGAATTGTATAATCTTGTTTTTCCCAAGTAAGTGATTTAGTAGCAACTGCGGTACATGTTTTACCAGTACCAACTGAATGCCAAACTAATAAACCTTTTATATTGTTTTTTGGTACAAAATAATGAGAAATAAAATCTTGAGAAGGCGTAAATTTAACAATACGATCACTTGATTGAGGAACATTACACAAATTTTCTATAGTCATTTTATCATATTTAAAACGATCAAATTCTCTATTAATTCTTTTGCGAAATTGATCAAAATCTTCATCAAAATTTGGTTTATTGAAAAAATTTGGTTTATTTGAAAAAGGTACTAATATATTTTCTTCTTTTGGACTATTAGTTGAAGAATCTTTTGGACTATTAGTTGAAGAATCTTTTGGACTATTAGTTAAAGAATCTTTCTTAACTAATGCATTATTTGTTGCATTGTTCAATCTGTTCAATAATGTTGTTTTATTTGACCTCACAGTCGCCTTTAAAAGATTACAAAATTTTAGTTCTTTTCCCATTTTTTCACACATAAAATAACGTTTTCCAGATGGAGATAAGTATTTATAACCACTTGGAAGAATTCCTCCATATATTTTATAAGCTTTTTCCATTTCTTTTATGGTGAAAGGCACACTATTATTGCTACGTTTTCCACATTCTTTTTTTGAAAATGGGTTGTTATTCAAATCACAAGTAAAATTTCTTCGTCTATTTTCTAATTTAGTACCAAATAAAAGCATTTTACAATAATTTTTGTTATTTTTTGCCAAGTCACAAAAAAATTTGCGTTTTCTTGATGTAGATATTTTTGGGGGCAAATCCGGTAAATCTTCCGTTTTAGTTAATTTATCATATACATCAGATAAATATTGTAATGTATAAGGAAACTCTTTGTTTTTTCTTTTTCCTATATTTCTAATATTACATGAAAATTTATCACATCCATTTCTGGTAGCACCACCAGTTATTAAATTCATTTTTGGCGAATCTTTAATTTGTAATAATGGAGTTTTATGTGAAAATCCCATTAATCTTTTTAGATTTGATTGTTCTTCTTTTTGTTTCTTTTTGTGAGAATGAATATGTTCATTTAAATCACGATCTACTGCTGAATCAATAGCTATTTTTTCTAATTGTTCCCTTAAAGCTACTTCACTCAAATTAAGTCCAGAATATTTTGCATGTATTTCTTCAATCGTGTGTTGAGAAGTATTCGAAGTATATGTAAATACATCTAATTTCCAACCTTCATTTGGAACAAATTTTAATCCTTTTTGACCACAAAATCGTGTTGCTCTACCAACAGCTTGAGTCATATCAGCCTTTGTAAGTTGTGGCTCAAAAATATGTACATATTTTACATCAAATAGATCAATACCTTCTTTGAATCCACTATCTAATATTATAAAACGAATATTATCACCATTAATATTGTCTGGTCTTTTATTAAAAGACGCCAACATTTCTTTTCTTTTCTTTACAGTTAAGTTATCTCCAAATAATGTCGATGAACATAATATGCCAAATGTTTCTCCTTTATTTTCTTTTGGAATACTAAAATCAAGCTTTTTCTTTTTATTTAATTTCAAACAACATTTTTTACCAATTGTTGCAAGTCCAGATGCTATTACTTTTGGACCGTGTCCAGATAACTTTATATCAGAATATATAAAATGTTTAAATTGTTTACCTTTTTTCTTATCTTTTGCATCTAATATTTGTATATTTTCTAATAATTTTTGTAGTTTTGGAGATACGGTTTCAATATCTTTTGCTGTTTCTTTTAAATCAAATTTTTTTGAGTCAAATTTATGATATGGTTTAGAAACTGACCAATTTGCAACATTTCTTACACATTGTGCAGTTTTTTTATTTGGTTTTAAATCAGAATCATCATTTTTAGTTTCCTTTTCTTTTGATTTTTCTTTTTTTGATTTATTTTTTTTAAATTTGTCACATATAAGTCGATTTTCATTTTGTGCTACTGTTTCACAAGCCCTATAATTATCCATTATTTGTCCAACAGCATTTACTAATTCTTTTCTTTCTGTTGGTTTTGCTTTATCTGGATGATATTTTAGAAGAAATTTTCTAACAGTTTTTTTTACATTTCCAGCTTCTTTTGGATTAAATCCGGGAATTTCTGATAAAATATTACATAATTCTTCTTCAATTTTTTCTGAACATAATGTATCATCGGAACCACCTATTTTATTAGCTTGTGATACCATTTATTATTAATAATTATTTTTTTCTATTTGACATCATTCTTAAACGTCTTTTTTTTAGTTTTTCCTCTCTTTTTTTCTTTTTCAATTCCTTTCTTAAAGCCTCGTCTAAAGCCTCTTTTTTCTTTTGTGCCTCATTTTTTGACTTATATAATTCATAAATTCCTCTTAACATCACTTCTTGCATTTTCTGTTTACGAAAAGTTTCCAGTTCATCTTCTTCTTGTTTTTTAGAAGTTTCACTGGGTATATCTAATTTCACTCCATATTTTTCTGTATTAGAAACTATATCTTCTACAGTTTGTCTAGTAACTGGAATATTGTCATTTTGCAATGCTTGTGTTGTTTCTTCAACTCGTCCATTGAAAGTCATCTTTAAAAGTTCATCTTTTGGTATATTTTTCCAATTTTTTATTACTCGATTTATATATTCTGCATCCTCAAAACTAATTATCATTGTTCTCATTATATATCTTACTTTTGCCATTTCCATAAAGTTATTTAATTTATACTTAAATTTATCTTCTGTTTCAATAATATTGCTACTCATTAATTTAAACATAAATTTTTCAACTTCTATGACTTCTTTTTTTGCTTTTTCTACTAATTCTTCATCACTTAAAGAATTTCCATTTTCATCTGGATCTTTCCAATCGAGATTAACAGCCAATAAATATATTTCCCTTTCAGATATATTTAAACCTTTATTTGAAAAATAATCAGATATTTTTTTTTCAATATCTTTTTCTTCAGATTCTGGCAGAATATCAAGTATTGCTTGTGCCTCTGGTGCTAATAATACATTCAATATAGCTTGATTTGCATAACGTCTATCTGCTTTGTTTGCTGCTTGATTTGCATAATATGTATCTGCATCATTGGCAGCTTGATTTGCATAATATCTATCTGCATCATTGGCAGCATTAGACGCTTGTCTATCCTCTTCTATCTTAACTTCATGTTCTATATTTTTAGCATCTTCATAAGAAATATCATATTTATGTAATATTTTTGCCATTTCGTATGAAACATTATATTTTTTCATTTTTGATTCAATTTCTCCATCTAATAATTCATTAAAAAACTGTGTGTTACGAGATAATATACCTAATTCTTTAGAATACGGATATCCTTCTTCATTAATAATAGAATCATATGGTTTTTTAAGTTTATAAAACTTTGCCATATTTATAGTATATAAATAATATAATTATCATTTTAAAGATGCCTATTCTACCATATGAGATTATTAATCATATAAAAAGTTTTTTAATTAAATGTGAAAAATGTAATAGTTATTTTGATGAAAAATCTTCTAATATTTGTGTTTCATGTAAAAAGGCATGGTGTATTTATTGTTGTGAAATTTGTCCAAACTATATAGGATTTCATTATTATCAATTATTTATAATGACTTGTCACGAATGTTTGACTGAATACAAATTACCTCAAATTAAAACCTTTGGAATGGAAGTATGGGATTAAATATTTATTCAAATGCACATAATCTATTCATATATAATTCGGGACAACAACTTGCGTATAGAATAGTACACAAATCACAACTTTTTTCATCAAAATGTTTTTGTTCACATATTTCTATTATTGTTTCTTTATTATTTTTTACAAAAATCGCTGTATATCCTTCGTAATACAATTTTTCTTTGTAATAATCAATCTTATTTGAAGGAAAACTACTATGAAAAAATTCATTTTTTATATTTATTTTTAGATTGAGTATTTTTTCACATATTTCTATTTGTTTTTCATTTTTTGTACAACCATATACTTCATAAAAATTATCAACTTCTATAAATACTATAAACTTTTCACCATATTTATAAAAATATTTTTCTTTTATTTGATAGTATTTATCAACAACAATTTGCATTCTATAATATTAATCATTGTTTTTGTCTATTAGCTCATTTGTATTAAATATTTCTTGACAATCTTGTATAGTTCCAATTATTTTATTCCTAACTTCTTTTTGTTTTCGTTTATCTTCATTCATATCTTGCCAATAATCTGTCCATAATGAATGTCTAACACTACTACTATTTTCCAGAAATTTTTCTTCATAATCATCCAATCTACCTCTAATATTATTTATTAAAAAATCTATTGTAGTATTTTTATCTTGTGTTATCCACATTTCACCATCAAATATCTTTATTTCTGGTCTTGATTTATTCTGAATCTTAATATTATGATTTTCAGGATGTTTTATATCAAAATGTAATCTTTGAACTATATTTGGTATACATGTATTTACACCAGACATTATTTGTAATATTTCACTATCAGATATATAAGACCAGTCTTCTCGTCCAAATTCATGCGGAGATAAACTAATATTTATTGTATTTGTAACATTGTTATTTGTAACATTGTTATTTGTTATATTATTATTTGTTACTATTCCATTTTCATTCATTTTTTGCTCCAAATTAGCTATCCTTTCTTGTAAAACATATATCATTGCTTTTTGCTCTTGAAGTTCTAGTTTTAGAAGGATTTCATTATCATTTGAGTTCGACTCAAAATTATTTTTACACATTTTATCATAAACATTTGACTTATGTTTTGTAGAAGATATATGCCTTCTTAAATGAGCAGGACGTTCACATTCAAATTTACAAATTTCACATTTGTATTTAAATCCAGACATTCTATTATATATTTATATTTTTTCAAAGCTTATTACTATTTTGTCTAATTTATACACATGTTTTATAGAGATTTCATATATTATTTTCAATTTAATAATATTGTTTCCATTTAGAAACAATAATACAAATTAGTATGCATATGTATAAAAATATTTTTATAAAAAAAATAAAAAAATCATTTTTGTAGTTTCTCTAAAAATAGCATTTTTAACAGTGTGTCTATTTTTTGATTTTTTCAACTATAATTTTGTAAAATTTACCATTTTTTTAGTTTCTCTAATTTTCAATTTTTTAGAGATACTTCTATTTCTTTTTCTTTTTTTTTTTCTAGAAAAAACTAAAAAAAAAAAAGAATCCCTCCCTCCCAATGTACTGTACTTTTTTTTAAAAAAAAAGTACATTGAAAATCTCCAATGAATACTACACAATTATACGCAAAAAAGATTAATAGTATTTCTCCTATTCTTGAATGGTACAAAATTCATATATTTATGTACGAAAAAAGTACATGAGTTTCTTTCGTAGTTCAAATAAGGAGTTATTAAGCAAATGTTTTATGAACATTTCCTTATAAAGAATAGAGTAAATGTTTATAAGTAAAAATAGAAGAATTTATGTTTTTTTGCCCAATATAAATATTATTGATTATATATTTGTATGGTAACTCTTGATAATATTCATCATAATAAGATTGATGAAATAAAAAATAAAAATTTAGAGGATTACCAAGAAATGTTGAAAAATTTAAAGGAAAAGAGGGACAATTACCTTCTTGATACATCATGTAATAATTCAGCGGCTCTTATGAATTTGAGTGAAACTATAACAGATACAGAGAAAAATATAGAAATGATTAAAACAAATGGTTTTATGAAAGATTATTATCTTGAAGCAGGAGATATTCTTTTTAAATATTATGAAGGAGTAGAAAATGTAGAAACTACAAAAACAAATGCTTCACCAACTGATGGTGGAATTTTATCATATCTTGGAACTTCTGAAGATGAGGATAAAGATGAAGATAAAAATAAATCTAGAACTTCCAGTTTTTGTGAAGAAATGGATTTTTTAGGTGGGCCAGCATCAAGAGAAGATTTGAGAAATATGTATTTGAAAAGAATAGAAGTAAAAGATGTTGGTAATAATTCAAAAAAATCAATATCTAAATTGAAGGCAACACCAAATATATGTACTAATTGTAAAACAGAATTATCTCATATACACGCAGAAGGTGTTGTTGAATGTCAGTCCTGTGGTGAATTATTTAATATCATTAATGATACAGATAGAGCATCATACAAAGATCCTCCAAAAGAATCATGCTATTATTCTTATAGACGATCAAATCATTTTAATGAATGGATTGATCAATTTCAAGGAAAAGAAACTACTCAAATACCACGAAATGTTCTTGTTCAAGTTGTAAATGAAATTAAAAAGGAACGAATTCAGAATTTAAATGAGTTGTCTACTCAAAAAGTTAGATCTATTCTAAAAAAGTTGAAGTTAAATAAATATTATGAACATATACCACATATTATAAATCAATTAAATGGACAACCTCCACCATATATGTCTAGACAAACTGAAGAAGTATTAAGAATAATGTTTCAAAAAATTCAAGGACCTTTTCTTGAATTTTGTCCTAAAAAACGGAAGAATTTCTTAAGTTATTCATATGTTTTACACAAATTTGTAGAATTATTAGGTATGGATGAGCTAAAACCATTATTTCCTTTACTGAAAAGTAGAGAAAAACTGGCAAGTCAAGATATGATATGGAAAAAAATTTGTGAAAGGGTTGGATGGCATTTTTACAAATCTATCTAAATTTTTTTACTTAACTAAATTTCAAAAAAATGATAAGGAGTTATTTATAATAATTATTCAAAGAAGTTAAAATGAAGTGGTGTATTATTTCAAAAGATGACGTTTCAGTATTATCTATTAATCGAATGAAGGATAAATCAAAAATCTCAAATAAAGAAGATGTTATTAAATTTATTCATAAAAAGAATACTAAAAAAGGCAAGGTTCAATCAATAACATTAAAAGGACCATACAAAGACAAAAATGTTAATAAATGGATTATTTGTTATTTACAGCCTTTGAATAAGAATCATTTAAATTCTGAATGGGAGTTAAATTGTCCTGACGGAAAATTTAAAGTATATAATGGAGCATTATTAATACATACTTTGGAAAAAGATGATAATAATGAATATCCAGATATATTGAGCACAAAAGATATTGATGAGAATAGTTGTTTAGAATGGAAAGTATCAAAAAATGATAGTGTCAATAATGATAGTGTCAATAATGATAGTGTCAATAATAAAAATGACGAACCAGAGGATGAAGACGTATCAGATGTTGATAATATAAATGATGATTTGACAACTTATGCTAATAATGATGAACCAGATTATGATGAAATAATTGATGATGATGATGTATTTGAAATGCCAAAAGCAACAGAAATTAATAATGCTCACAGTGTTGAACTTAATAACGACTTATTAACAAATACTTCTAACTTAGAATTTGAAAAATATGATTATGAATCACCTATTATTCCAGTAATGTAAATGCTATACTTGTTCTTTTGATTCTGAGTTATTAGTCACAGATTCCTTTTTTTGTTTATCGTGTATCCATTGTGGTAAACACGGGGCGGTAGTATTTAACATATCATAAGTCATTCGGGTTTGTGTACAAAATACATCTGTTTGAATTCTAAATCTTTTATTTTTGAACAATTCTGCTTCAATTGCTGTTTGTAATTCTCCATAGCGAGCAGAATGATTAAAATGGCGTTCTTTTCTTGTTGCAAAACTAAAAAAAGAATCAATTCCACCAAATATAGCTACAATTATAAATGCACCCATATTTACATATTTTATCCAATTTGTATCCGAAAATACTGCTGAAATTGGCGCCATAACTGCGGGAAGTATTATTGCCGGAAGTCCCCATTGTTTTCTCTTCACTTTGTAATAATATCCTGCCTGATCATGTAAATCTTTTTGTATTTCTATATCCTTACACCATTCTAATATTAGTTCTTCACCTTTACGTGTCCAAGGTTCTTCAATTCTATTGTTATCTGAAGATGATTGTTCTGATATAGAACGATTCATTTTTTAGTTTTTTATAATATTTATATACATTATATAATGACATCAATCAAGCGGGATGATTATGATGACCAAACAAAAGGAATTAGAACTGGTTTTTTTCAAAGACACAAACAACAACTGGATAATGCTAAAAAAGCTGAAAATGTCGATAGAGATTGGATAGAAGACAAAAACAGAGTTATCCAACTTAATGAAAAAATACGTCAACGTAGAAAAAATTTTGATACGTACAAAAATTCAATAGAAATTGAAAAAACATTGTATAATCGTGAACGCCATTATACTATACTTCTTGGAGTTGCTAATGCTTTAGCATTAGGTGGATGTGCTTATGTTTGGATGAAGTAATTTATTTTTGAGATAAGCAATATCTATATGCAACATGTTTTCCAGCACTCATACTTGGTCTTATAATTTTACATAATTCACCAGGTCTTAATCCAATAAACATTGCTTGAGGATCATTATCCAGTATAATTGGTAGTTTTTCTAAAGATTGAATATGTAATGAATCAAGAAAATCTTCTATACCAAATTCATCAAAATCTTTTTTAGGAATACGAATATGTTCTGGTACAACTGAATGTTTTGTTACATCATATGTCAGACTTCTAATTGGGAAAATTTGAATGAAAATATTATATTTATTTTGTAAACTACGTACAGCTTCTTTTACACTTGGTGTCATACAGTCTCTTACAATAAATATTAATGTTAAATCTTTCTTTCTATCGCTTTCACTTAATTTGTTTACAATATCGTCAATTATTTTTGTCAGTTTTTTATGATTTGTTCTTGATGAAACTATTTCATAATGTACTTGAATTATTTGATTTTTATCTTTAACACCACATGTTTTTATAGACATACTATCTAAATTGTCAATTCTTGTATTTGGTGAAAATGTTTTTAATTTAGATACATCAAATCCTCTTTTTTCAAGCATTTTTATCAATATCGGTCGAGATTCATCAACAAGAGTTGTTAAATGACGTTGTCCTGACATTCTTACTTATACTAAATATAATTAGTCATTATATCATTTTTATTATTATACAACTTTAAAGTAATTTTTTTGTTTTCTATGTGTAATGGAACAAGTTTACCAAAAGAACGTAGAAACATACATGAGTCGAGCTTTACCAGACATAGCATATTATATGCTTGCAGGACTTGTATGTGGTACAATTTTAGAATCAATTATGCCAAAATTTGATGAAGATGAAGAAAAAGACAATGTCGCATTATTCTTAGAAATATTTGCACAAATAGCACTTATTGTTTTTGCATTTATGTTTGTTAATGCCAAATGTGGTGGACGTAACGGATTAATTGTTTTTATTCTAATTCTTGTTGGTTGTCAACCATCTTTATTTGAAAAGATTGATGCATTTAGAAAAGGTGTTGTTGGTGATTCTCAAGATGATTCAGAAACAACTCCTAAATTTGAACTTCCAAAAAAAGATTCCGAAGAAGAAGAAGAAGAAGATAAAACAATATCAAATAATTCGGGTTCAACATCAATTGATAAATTGCCAAATGTATAAATGACACACCTGTATTTATTATAACTGATTCTGCATAATTTTCAAAGAATTTATTACATAATATTATATGCCCAAGAAGACAAAACAATCGAAATCAAGGAAAAATAGAACATTCCGGAAAAAACGCTTGACAATTAAATCCGCTGGAGGTGGTTTTTTTGGCTTCTCAAAAAATAAATCTTCAGAGTCTAAAACACCACAAACAGCTGAAAATTCAACACCAAAACCAGAAACTCTTAAGGATTTGGAGAAAATGTTCCCAAATGGTATTCCTTTATCAGTAATTAAAGTTGATTTAGATAAAGCTGATGAATTATTAAAAAAAGAACAAGATATGTTAGAACAATTTGAAGCGCTCCCACCTAGAGAACCAGTACAAGGGGCACAGGAGGCAAAAGAAGTAACATCAAATGTACCATCTCAACCAGAAACTGAAAAACTATTCTAAAATGTTTGTATAATATATGTCTAATTATTGTGAGTATAAAGTTGGTGCTCGCATTACTTGTAAAAAAACAAATGATCCTAATTTAAACTCGGATAAATGCGAAATCAATAAAAAAACAAGAAGATGTATTGTTAAAAAATTAAAGAAAACAAAAAAACTTCCTAAAAAGCAAACTAAGTTATTGTCTGATTTAAATTGTTCTAATGAAGAAGATCCAATTACATTTTCACATTTCAAAGATGATAGCATTTCTCCAAATAATATTTTACAACTACCTTATAAAGATGGGAAATCACTCTGTTTTGAAACCGAAACAATATGGACTATGTTCGCAAATCATGTTAATCACGAATATGCTGTGTTTTTAAAGGTTTCAAATAATGATTTTACTAATATTGCCCCAATAGATATGTCTGTATGGGGTATTCAAAAAAATTTACTAACTATTGACTCTGTAAAAGATTTTATGAAAAAAAGAGCAAAAGAAGGTATTAAAAAGAAGGAGTTTCGAGATCCTAACGCACCATATGTACCAAAAGGCAATTCATCATCTGCAATACTTGAAAATTTTTTAGTAGACAGAATTGACCCGAATAATAGTATTCATGTTGAATTTTTAACTAAAGCTATTCTTGGACAACATCCTTCTTCATCTGGTATTAATATTGAAACTGAATGGCGTAATATGGTTGAAATTATTTATGCTACTTGGATAGAACCACCATCCAATCAAATTGTTTATCTAAAACCACTTACTACAAAAGCAAGATTAGAAATAAATAGTTTACCATCAAATGAAGAACGTAGATTATACTTTATTCATTTACTTATAAATTTGTACAATGGAATATTAAAACGTTCAACACCAGACGAGGCTCGTAGCAAACTAACTATGTTATTATGGGCATTAAATTTAACTATTCAAGAATAATCACTTTTTTAATAGTTAATAAGCTTTGGTCTTCGTATATACAATATGAATGTTTTTTACACTAAAACGTCTATGTGGGAATTTGATTTTTTTAAAAACGATATTTTTAACAAAGATTTGTATCCAAATATGGAAATAAATCTAATATTGTTCGACGATAAGACTAAAATCCATAATAACAATAAACATAATATAATCATTACTAATAAATCGATTAGTTTGAAATTTATCGAAAATATGATTAAAATTTTAGAACCAATAACCATTTTTCATTTAAGTGATGAATGGGGGAAAGATATCAAATATTATGATTTATATGCTAAATATAATATTAAACTTTTATTTCATCAATATAATTTCGGAAATATAGATTATAAAATAACTAATTTTCAGATACCATTAGCTTATGTATCTAGCTATTTATCCGATAAATCTTATATTGATAGTAAACATCAAATCAGTTTGGTTAGTAAAAAATATGATTTTTCTTTTGTAGGACAACTTAAAAGTGATAGAAACAGTATGTTAAATAAATTTTCTGACAATTTTAAAAATAATTTTGTTCATACTGGAAGAACAAACTGGGGACAGCCAGAAAACCAAAAAATAAAACCAAATAAAATGTTTGAAATTTATAAAGATACATTATTTGTACCAATTGGTAGAGGTAATATTGGTCTCGATTGCTCTCGTTTATATGAATGTATTATTGCAGGAGCAATACCGGTTCTTTGTGCTCCAATAGAAGAAATTAATGTTACATTCAATTTTAATAACAAAATGCCCCATTTAATAGTGGCTGATAATTGGGATAAAGTCATTTTATTGACCAAGGAATTATATAATGATAAAGATAGAATAATTAATATTATAGATTCAAATCATAAATGGTTTGAAGAACAAATAATCAGTATATCAAAACATATCAAAAATGTCTTATAATTTTATCTATTTATAATAAATGTCTTTATCCAATTTTTTTGATAAACTTGGATGGATGTTACAAATTGATTCAAGTGGTTCTCTTAATGATGATAAAAGTAGCATAACTATTCAAGCAAAACATTTTTACCATTGGGATGGAAATGTTGGTATTGTTGATGTTTTAACTAATGCTGCCGACTACGAGCCGGCGTATCACATGGGAGCCTGTGACGAGTGGGTGCCGGATGTGGACTTTGACGAGTGGATCGTCGGCGGTCCGAACCAGATAGAGGACCACCGCACAATCAGCTGGAACCCAGGAGAACCAAGAGCCTTCGTGTCTCGGATGGCTTTAATACCAAAAGACGAGTGCGATCACGTAATCGCTTTATGTGAAAAGCGCTCACAGGAAATGGGGAGCTGGGGTACATCCAGTGGTGCGCATTGCGACATGGACATCAAGGAATTGCCCGAGGTGCTCGAGTGGTTCAATTCGCGCCTGAAATCGACGATTTTCCCATTGCTCGCATATCTCTTCCCGGATAAGATTAAGTCTGCAACACATATGCGGGCGAACGATGCGTTCGTCGTGAAATACGACATGGAGGGGCAACGGGCGCTACCACTGCACGTAGACGAGGGTGCGTTCACGTTCACCATCGCGCTGAACGACATGTGTGACTACGAGGGCGGTGGTACGCGCTTCGAGATGGCGCGGCGCCCAGGCTCGGACGAGCCGTGGCACGAGGAGGTACTCAATGCCGATGCGGGCGGTGTTGTGGCGTTCGCGGGCAAGGTGCGCCACGGCGGCATGCAGATCCAGTCGGGGACGCGTTACATAATCTCGGCGTTCTCCTGCTGGGTCGACGAGAACATGCTGAAAAAAGAGTCATTGCAATCGTTACAAAACGGGATGGCCGACTTCGAGCCGGATTCCTGGTGGGAGACGGAATTGGCGCTCGAGCGCAAGTGGAATTTGCTTCGCGGGGGCATTGCGTGGATGACGGATACTTTTACGACAGAGAATTTGAACGACCCCGCTTTTTTTGGAAATCAAATTACATTAAAAGCTGGAAATACTGAAAAAACTTATTTTTTATATAATAGCGGTGGTTATTTTACTTGTAATCAACTTATTTCAAATATTTCTGATTTTGAAAAATTAATACGTCCATTATCTGATTTAAGGTGTACCTCGTATGCCTCCGCTGCGGCCGCCTGTGCGTCGTCGGCCGCCGCCGCCGCCGATTTAATCAATGCTAATAAAAATTTGCTCAATATACATTTTGATCAATTAAAACTTATTAATCCAGAGGAAGATGTTATTAATCATAAATATACTCCTTTATGGACTTCCGGTTAATTAAGAAGAATTTTTTTTAATAATTTGTTTCATTACTTTTAGTATTTCATCTTTACTAAAACTATCTAAATAGTCTCTAATGCTTCCACCTTTTTGACTTGTATCTTCATTCTTAAATTCTTCATAACCTTTATTTTTTACACTAAAAAACCTTTCAATATCTTCACCATCACTAGATTCATCACTATCCCATATAAAATTCCTCAACTTCCATAATGGTTCTACTTCGTATTCATCTTCACTATCATAATAATCCCCTTGTTGTATTTCTTCAGTTGTTGCTTCATCTATAATTTCGTTTAGATAA
>MDTG01164979.1_pt1 | contig 17331 bp, 18 predicted proteins | sample 811421 | NCBI WGS metagenome assembly MDTG01 (sample SAMN05326645, study PRJNA326480) | marine metagenome | isolation source: seawater | place: Pacific Ocean: South East | collected 2011
CGTTGATAGGCTGGATGTGGAAGCGCAGTAATGCGTGCAGCTGACCAGTACTAATAGCTCAATTGGCTTGATTTATGCACTGAAAAAAATTTTTAAAACCTTCGAATGTAAACTAATAAAATTAGAAAGTATAAATACAAACTTTATGACTTGGTAATTTTTTTACTAATTTATATTTATTAAAATTTTTGATTTCTTTTTCTTTTTTTTTTCTCGAAGCAACAAAAATAATTTTTTTACATTTAGAAATTTTGCTTAATGATATTGTAACTCTCTTTTTTGGATATTTGGGAGAATCTTTAACAGAGTAAAAACTCATCTTTGTGTTATTAATTTTGAAAATGCTTGCAAAATGGCCGTTGCTTCCTAAGCTTAACAACGCATATTGAAATTTTAACTTATTAACTCTATTTGAGAAAATTTTAATCTTTTGCTCTTCTAAATTTTGATATTGATAATTTATAAGTTGCCTAGCTCCAATAATTTTCCTTTTTATTAAGTCTTTGAACATAATATCATTTCTAAGTTTTGATTTTTTTTTTTACAATACGTTCGTCGCTTAATAATATTTTTTTACATAAAATTTTATATTTATGATTTTTAAGTAAATCTTTAATTGTGCTTCCTCCACTTATAATAATTGAACTTTTATTAGTAAAAACCACTTTTAATTTTGATAGTAAATCCTTTTTATTTTTGAAATTAAATTTCATATTGTGCTAAAATTTGCAAACAACACATAAATTTGACATGCTATGATTAATTATATAATAAATATCTCAAGTAATCGATCCTTTATTAAATATTTAAAATAAATAAATTTTAATGAAAAAAAAAATCCTAATCTCAGCAAGTCCATTTTGTGAACACAATGATTTACCTTTAAAATTATTAAGAAAAAATAATATAGATTACGATTTAAATCCAAAAAAAAGAAAATTAACCGAAAATGAGATTATTAAATTAATTAAATTTTATGACGGTTTAATTGCAGATGTCGAACCTTTAAATAAAAAAGTATTAGCCAAATCAAAAAATTTAAAAATAATTTCCAGAGTTGGAATTGGAGTTAGTAACATTGATTTAAAATATGCAAAAAAAAAAAAAATTGTTATAACCAATACGCCTGATGCGCCAACACCAGCAGTAGTTGAGCTAAATTTAGGATTAATTTTTGCACTTATAAGAAATGTTATTATTCATAGCACTGATCTAAAGAAAGGTAATTGGAAAAGACTTTTTGGATTAAGATTGCCTTTTTTAAAAATTGGGATTTTTGGATTAGGTAGAATAGGATCAGGCTTGGCCAAAAAGCTATTAAAAATTGGTTGTAAAAAAATATATTATAATGATTTATATAAGAAAAAAATAAATTCTAAAATTATTTTTAAATCAAAAAATTATATTTTCAAGAATTGTGATTTATTGTGCTTAACTCTTCCAGAAACAATAAAAACAAAAAATTTCCTAAATAAAAAAATTTTTAAAATAATGAAAAGACAAAGTTTTATAGTTAATACATCTAGAGGAGAATTAATAAATGAGCAAGATCTTTTAAATTTTTTGAAAAGAGGCTACTTTTCTGGGGTAGCTCTAGATGTGTTTAATTATGAACCATACAGAGGAAAGTTGATTAAATTTAACAGATGTATATTAACACCTCATATAGGATCTCACACAATTGACTGTAGAAATAAAATGGAGCTTGAAGCGACTAAAGATTTAATAAATTTTTTTAAAAAAAAACCTATAATCAATAAGGTAAATTAAATTGAAGAAAATATTAATAACTGGCGGATCAGGATATATAGCTAGCCATGTTGCAGATATTTTAAGTAACAATGGTCACAAAGTATTCATATTCGATAAAATTAAATCTAAATATTTGTCAAAAAGACAAATTATGATTAAAGGCGATATAACAGATGAAAAAAAAATTTTAAAATTTACTAAAAATATTGATGCTGTTTATCATTTTGCTGCAGTTGCTGATTTATATGAAGCTAACAAATATCCAAATAAAACTATTAAAACTAATATATTAGGGACACTAAATGTTTTAGAGGCATGTAAAATAAATAAGATAAAAAAAATTATTTTGGCTAGCTCAATATATGCACTTAGCGAACAAGGAAGATTCTATAGTACTAGTAAATTATGTTCTGAAATGTTAGTGGAAAATTACTCAAAGAAGTATAATTTCAAATTTGTTACCCTTAGGTTTGGATCTATTTATGGAGATAGAGCAAATAAATTTAATACTATAAGTAACTTTATATTAGAAGGAATTAAAACAAAGAAGATTATAAGAAAATCAGATGGATCTGAGGAAAGAAATTATATCCATGTTTTAGATGCTAGTAAATTGTGTGTAGAAGTTTTGAAGTCAAAATATTCTGGAGGGTATTTTAATGTTTTTGGACCAAAAAAAATGAAGTTAAAAAACCTTCTAATTATAATTAAAAATAATTTAGGCAATGTTAAGTTATATTTTGAAAAAAAAAGTTCTATGATTTATAATTACAAGAAATCTCCTTTCTCATATAGGTTAAGAAAAGGAAAAAATCTTAAATTAAAAAAATATGAAAACTTAGAATTAAGCATTAAAGAAATGATACGAAGAGAAAAAAAAATATAAAAACTACTGATCTTTTCGAATTTACTTTTTAATTAGTGCTAATATTTGGATGTGTCAGTTTACTTGCTAAAAATATTTTAAATATACAAAAGATATTAATTTAGTTTTAAAAATAAATATTTAACTTGACTGTTCAATTTTTGAACGATAAATTTGAAACTATGAGTTATAACCAAGATCAATTTAATGTTTTAAGAAAGATACAAAGCAAACCTGAGTCTACTCAAAGAGAGCTTGCTAAAGATTTAGGTTTCAGCTTAGGGAAATTGAATTACTGTTTAAAAGCATTAAATAAAAAGGGATTAATTAAAATTGAAAATTTTAAAAATAAAAAACAAAAAATTAATTATATCAGAAAATACCTTTTAACACCCAAGGGGCTTGAATTTAGAGTAAATTTAACAATTGAATTCATGAAAAAAAAGATGAAAGAATATGATGAATTAAAATCCGAAATTGAGATAAAAGAATGAATTTATGAAAGCTATTATCTTAGCTGGAGGCCTAGGAACACGTCTCTCTGAAGAAACAGAGATTAGACCAAAACCAATGGTAGAAATAGGTGGAAAACCTATTTTATGGCATATAATGAAAATTTATTCTGCACATGGTGTGAATGACTTTATCATTTGTTGTGGCTACAAAGGTTACGTAATAAAAGAATATTTTAAGAATTATTTTTTGCATCAATCAAATCTAACATTTCAATTACAAACTAACGAGATGGAAGTCCATCATAATAAAGCCGAACCATGGAAAATTACTTTAGTTGATACCGGCGAAAACACTATGACGGGAGGACGTCTCAAGCATGTCAAAGAATATGTTAAAAATGAAAAATCATTTTTTTTCACTTATGGAGATGGAGTTGGTAATATAGATATAACTTCATTACTAAAATTTCATAATCATCATGGAAAACAAGCTACTCTTACCGCAGTACGACCTCCGGGACGTTATGGAGTTTTAAAATTAGGATCTGATGATGTTGTAAACAGTTTCCGGGAAAAACCTGAAGGAGACGGCAATTGGATAAATGGTGGTTTTTTTGTTTTAAGCCCTGATGTAATTGAAAATATTAAAGATGATAAAACCTCATGGGAAAAAGAGCCATTATTTAGTCTCGCATTAAAAAAACAGTTATATGCATATAAACATAAAGATTTTTGGCAACCAATGGATACTTTAAGAGAAAAAACTTTGTTAAACGATCTATGGAACAAAGGCAAAGCACCATGGAAAATTTGGTAACTTAAAATTTTTATTAACTAAAGTGTAAAGGAAATTTTATTATGAAAGTTTTAATTACAGGTAACATGGGATATGTAGGTTCTGTTTTAACCTCTTATCTAAAAAAGAATTATAAGAATATAGAGATAATTGGTTACGATACAGGTTTTTTTGGACATTCTTTAACAGGAGCTGATTTTATTCCTGAACAAGGTATTTCAGTACAATATTTAGGAGATATTCGTTTAATTGAGGAAAAAATTTTAGAGGGCGTCGATGCTGTAGTTCATTTAGCTGGAGTTTCAAATGATCCAATTGGTCGTGAGTTTGAGCAGGTTACTGAAGAAATAAACCGAAAAGCAAGTGTAAAAATTGCGAAAATTGCATCTAAAGTTGGTGTAAAAAATTTTGTTTTTGCTTCTAGTTGCTCAATGTATGGAGAGGCAAATAACAACGCAAGAAAAGAGACAGACGAAACAAATCCTTTGACAGCTTATGCTCGTTCTAAAATTGGCACTGAAAATGATTTAAAAGAAATTGATTTAGGAGAAATGAATTTTACAAGTTTACGTTTTGCAACTGCATGTGGATGGTCAAACAGATTGAGACTTGACCTTGTTCTTAATGATTTTGTGGCTTGCGCAATTTCATCAGGCAAAATAACAGTTCTTAGCGATGGAACACCTTGGAGACCACTTATTGATGTTGAGGATATGTCTAGAGCGATTTCATGGGCTATTTTAAGGGTAAGAGAAAACGGAGGTAAGTTCTTAGCAATAAATGCAGGAAGCAATTTTAACAATTATCAAGTAAAAGATTTAGCAAATGCTGTTGCCAAATTGATTCCGAAAACAAATATTCTAATCAATAAAGATGCCTTACCAGACAAAAGATCATATTCTGTTGATTTTTCTTTATATGAGAAATTGGCTGTTAATTTTCAACCAATTGTTAGTCTTGAAAAATCTATTATTCGTTTAAAAGATGGATTAGAAGGAATAAATTTTAAAAATAAAGATTTTAGAAATTCATCTTTTATGAGACTGAACACTTTAAGAAAACATATTAATGAAGGAAGAATAGGAAAAGATCTTAATTGGAAAATATTTTGATTTTTTTTGAAGCTTAAAAAAATATATGAAGTTTACAGAAACAATTTTGGAAGGCAATTATCTCATCGATTTAGATTTAAAACAAGATGATAGAGGTTTTTTTTCTCGTTATTATTGTGATAATGAATTTGAAGAGAAAAAATTAAATACGAAATGGGTTCAAATTAATGATTCATTGAGCAAAACAAAAGGTACATTAAGAGGTTTACATTATCAAATCACCCCAAACGCTGAGGTCAAATTAATCAGATGTCTTAAGGGAGCAATTTGGGATGTTGTTGTCGATTTAAGAGAGAACTCAAAAACATATGGAAAGTGGTGTGGTGCTGAGCTTACAAGTAAAAATCGTACCATGATGTACGTGCCAAAAGGATTTGCTCATGGATTTATTTCTTTAAAACCAGAAACTGAAATTTTGTATTTAGTTTCAGATTTCTATGCACCAGATTGTGAAAAAACTTTAATATGGAATGATAAAGATGTTGGAATCAAGTGGCCAATAAAACCCAAAATTATATCAGACAAAGATAAATCTGCAGATAGTTTAAAACAAACTACTCCAATTAAATTATAAGATTAATGAAATTAAAAAAAAAAATTTATATTACTGGAGTTTCAGGTTTTATTGGGAGCAGTTTAGCAAAAAAATGTTTAGAATCTGGTCATTCAGTTATCGGTATTACTAGAAATTCAGCATCTGAAATTAGTAAACAATTAAAGATTAAAGTGATAGAGGCTGATCTTTTAAAGGAAGCAAATTTAGAAATTGAAAGTGCCGATGTTGTAATTCATTGTGCTACAGCAAACGATATTCTCTCAAAAAATATTAATGAAGGGTATTCTCTGTCAATAAATGGCACAAGTAATTTACTTGAGGCATCGAAAAGAGCAGATATTTCAAATTTTATATTTTTTTCTACCGCACAAGTTTATGGAACAGAATTAAAAGGATGTATTAATGAGTCCACAGCACTTAATTGCAAAACAACTTATGGGCTTAATCATTATTTAGGAGAGGAATTATGCAAATTTTATTCAGATAATCATGATTTTAACTCAATAGTCTTAAGGCCATCAAATGTATATGGAGTTCCTGAATTAAATACTGTAAATAGAAAAACTCTAGTACCGATGTGTTTCATTGAAGAAGCAGTAAAACATGGCTCAATAACACTTCGTTCATCTGGCAAACAAATGCGCAATTTTATATCTACGGATGAGTTAGGCGATATAGTTTTGAAAATCTTAAATGATATTCCCAAAGGTTTTTCAAAAATAAATTGTGGTTCTAACTTTAATTCATCTATACTAGACATCGCGAAGATAGTAGCAAATTGTTATGAAAAAAATCTTGGGAAAAAATTAATTATAGATATTGAAAAAAATGAACCAAAAATATCTAATATATTTGAATATAATTCAAACTTTTCACTTTCATTACCTAATAAGAGTATAAGTATGAAAAATATTGAAACTACAATAAACAGATTATTACAAAAATACAAAAGTAATTAATTTTTATTCAAGTTGATAACATAATCTTTTATCGACTTTTCAGTTTTTACAAGAGAAGTGTATTTTAAAATTTTTCTTACATTAATTTTATATATTTGTTTTTTATTTTTATATTCTTTTACTTTTTGGATTTTTTTTATATTATATGATTTAAGAATATTTTTAATAGATACACTATTGATTGATGCTAAATTAAAAGTTTCATTATTAATCTTTTTATTAATAAGATTAAATACTACTTCAGGTATAAAATCTGTGTGAATAAAATTCATTTCAGAATTTATTGATGTAAAAATTTTTTTTCTATTAAAAATATCATATATTGGGTTTTTTTTAAGTTTATCACCAACCAAACCTCCTAACCTAAAAATTAAAAAATTTTTTGCAAATTTTTTTACATACATCTCAGAAATAATCTTGTTTATTCCATATACACTTTTATTTGTCAGAGACGATTTTTCTGAGGTATTTTTTTTTTTACTTGTATCTTCGTAAACATCAATACTTGAAAAAAAAATAAATTTTTTAAATCTAATATTTCTTAAATAAAAGAATATTGATTGTAAGGTATTTTCGAAATCATATTCTGGATTTTTTTCAGCTAAAGTTTTATTTGCATTGCCATTAGCATAAATTAATAGATCACATTTTTTTCCTTTAAAAAGGTTCTGATTTTGTCTTTGAATATTTAAATATTTAATTTTTTTTTCTTTGAAATATTTTTGGAAAGCGTAGCCTACTAACCCGTTGCCACCAACTAAAAAAATCATATTTATCCAACAAAATTTGCAGAGTCATCTGGAGTTGGATTAACAACTTTTTCCATTGAGGTATTCATATGAATATGTTTACAATATAACCCACAGTTATTTGGTTTTACCCAACTCTCAAGATCTTTGTTGTTTTTACTATCCCAAATTTCTTTTAATGAGTTTTTATAAATGTTACCGACAATGAATTTTTTTTCTCCCCTTGCATTTTTACAGAACATAAGGTCTCCTTCTGCACAAAGACATAGTTGAAAAAAATGAGCATAACATTTTTTTGGAAAATCTAGCTGGTCTTGACCCCAAACATAATTTGATGTTAATAATTTTATATTTAGTGCTGATAAGTTATTCTCAAATTGTTTGAATATACTCTGGTTTCTTTCTGAATACCAAAATTCTCCTTTGTCGTCGGTATATTGATCTGGTGCCACTTGAATGTAGTTTATTTCTACTCCCTTAAACTTTTCATGAAGTTCTGATAATGAGTTAATATTATCTGGGGTTGTTAAAATTCTCACACCTATATTTAATTTGCTATTTAATTTTTTCTTCTCATCATTCAATAATTTTAAATTATTAATTATTTTTTGAAATTGATCGACACCTTGTACTTTTTGATAACTTAAAGCATCTCCTCCGGCCATAGAAACTCTGATCCAAGTTAAATTTTCGTTTAAATCTTTCACTTTCTTGCTATTAATTGCGCTGCCATTTGTAATTAACCCAACATCTAATCCTAAATCTTTAGAGAATTTAACAATTTCTAAAAAATCTGGATGTAGCATAGGTTCGCCTCCGCCTGTGAAAGAAATGCCTCTTGTTCCCATTTCCTTCATTTCTGAAATTGTTTTTTTGATGACTTTTGTTTCTAGTGTAGGCATTCTGCCTCTGCCTATTCTGTCTGCGTAAAAACAAAAAGAGCATTTGTGGTTACAATTATTAGTTAAATCAATTTCTACTGTTACAGGAAAAGGTCTTTTTCCATCTTTAAAGTCTTGTATTTTATCTGGGTGATAAAAAATTTTTTTTGAGAAATCAAAGTTTTCAAGTTTCATAATATTAAATTATTATTAAGTGCACTATTATATCGTTCAATATTAGAACAGGCAAGGTTTATGTTGTTAATTAATTAAATGCAAGTAGATTGGGCATGAATAAAAAGATTATTTGATATATACAAAATGTTAATTTAATTCAAAAGATATGTTTAAATTAATTTTTTTTTACATACAAAAAATAAGAGCTGCACTAGCAAGTTTGTTTATAAAAAAATTCATAATTACTACAGAAGATCTTTTAAAATCTAGATCAAAAGAAATAAAAATATTTATAAATGAAGCTGATAGTAAATTTACAGTGAAAAAAACTGGAATAACAGAAGTGGATAAATGTTTTTCTGAATGGATAGGGGTTCATGATGTAAAGGGTCAATTTTTGACTTTAATAGAGGATGCATATTTGGTTTCTGACTGGTCAATTCCAGTGACTAAGGATGGACAGATTCTCATTGAAACATCAGGAAAGTTTGGCATACTTATAGGTAATTTAGTTTATAGGTCAAAATTTTTATGGTTTGCTGAATTAAGATTATTATTTTTTTTGTTATTATTAAAAATATTGAGCTTTTTTAATTTAAAGCTTAACTTAAATGAGAATATTTCTGATCCTATTTTTCATATGGTTCCACGTCATGGTTATAGCTCAAGTGATGGACCTGCTTTTTCACACTGGATACATGAAAACTTACCTCAAGTTAGAATGTTTTATAAAGCGCTTGAATTTAATTTAGATATTAAATTGTTTGTTGGAAAAATAAAAAAAGATTGGCAAAATTTAACTTTGAATTTACTTGGGATAAAGAAAGAACAAATTTATGAATGTGACCAAGCTTTTTTTACAAAAGTCAGTAAGCTTTATATTTGTAGACTGCCTTATATTCATTCTAGGGAAGTTAAATTTGATCCCGAAGGGAGACTGTGGGTAACTAAAAAAGTTAGAAAATCTTTATCTCAATATAATAATATAAAAAAATTCGAAAATCAGAAATCAGAAAAAATTGTATTTTCACGTCGATATTGTTCAAGAAGACGCTTAGTTGATGAAGATCAATACTTAGATTCTTTGTCTAAAAAAGGTTTTAAGTTTGTTTATCCTGAAAAAATTAGTGAAATAGAAAAAATATTTTATTCGTATTTTGCAAAAACAATTCTTGGTTTGCCAAGTGGGTCAGCTTTATCAAACTTTATATTTTCAGACAAACCAAACTTAATTGAAATTCAAAATAAAAACGAATTAATATTGGTATGGTTTTTAATTTCTAGAGAACTTAATATGAACTACAAACTTTATTTTGCCGATTTTTTCAGTAAAAAATCTGATTTTAGAGATAATGATCTTGTGATAAATACAAAAAACTTTCCAATAGACCTCTAAATTTTTTAAAAAAAGATAAACTTGACTGCTCAATTTGTGAACGTTATAAATGTTCATTTATTGAACAAAACATGTTAAAAAAAAAATTAACTAAAAATGAACTTACAATAGGTAGTTGGATTATGATTGGAAATCCAACAAGTGTTGAAGTTATGGCCTCTACAGGATTTGATTGGTTGGCTATCGACTTGGAGCATACAAGCATTGACTTAGAGAATCTGCAAAATTTAATTCAGATAATTCAAGCAAAAAATATCAAAGCTCTCGTTCGAGTAAGCAAAAATGAAGAAGTGGTAATAAAAAGAGTCCTTGATATGGGTGCCGATGGAATAATTGTGCCAATGATCTGCTCAAAAGAAGATGCAATACAAACAATAAATTTTTCAAAGTATCCTCCAATTGGCAAAAGAGGAGTTGGATTAACAAGGGCTTCAGGATATGGCGTCAATTTTGAAAAATATAAAAAATGGGTTGATGAAGAACTTATAATTATAGCTCAAATAGAGCATATAAATGCAGTTGATAATATTGATCAAATAACCAGTGTACATGGTATAGATGGAATTCTTATAGGTCCGTATGATCTCTCAGCTTCATTAGGATGTCCTGGAAATTTTGAGGAGGATAAAGTTAAAAAAGCTATTCAAAAGATAATTAATAGTTGTAAAGCAAACAATATTTCTTCTGGATTTCATGTAATAGACACTGAGATAGAATCAATACAAAAGAGGATTGACCAAGGATGCACTTTTTTAGCATATGGTATAGATTATATGTTTATGAGGGACTCAGCGTTTAATGGAATAAATAAACTTAAGGAAAAAAATAAGAAATGAATGTTATCTCTATAATACCAGCAAGATTGAACTCTAGTCGTTTTCCGAGCAAACCTATGAAAAAAATTTTAGGTATTCCAATGATTGGACATGTTTATAAAAGAGTAAAAATGTGCAAAACATTAACAGAGACGTATGTAGCAACATGTGACAATGAAATTTATGATTACATAAACTCTATTGGAGGTAAAGCTATTATGACTAGCGAAAGTCACGAAAGGTGTACTGATAGATGTGCTGAAGCGATGTTAAAAATAGAGGCTGAAACAGATAAAAAGTGTAATATAATGGTATTGGTTCAAGGAGATGAGCCGCTAGTTCATCCAAAAATGATAGAGGAGTCTATTGCACCAATGTTAATAGACAGCACTATACCAGTTACAAACCTTGTTGCAGATATAAAGACAATAGAAGAATTTGAAAATAAAAATGAGATAAAAGTAGTTTTAGATAAGTATAATAATGCACTCTATTTTAGCAGAGAAGCAATTCCGACGAGAAAAAAAGGTATACTTGAAGTGCCGATGAAAAAACAAGTATGTATCATACCTTTTACAAGAGACTTTCTTTTGGAATATAACGAAATGAAAGTAACTCCACTCGAGGTGATAGAGTCTATAGATATGATGAGAATTCTTGAAAATGGAAGAAAAGTAAAAATGGTCGATACTAAATTCGTTACAAAAGCTGTAGACACTCAAGATGATTTAAAATCTGTTATAGAAATGATGAAGGAAGATAAATTATACAATACTTATTCTTAGATGAATGAAAATGATATTAGACCACAAGCTCTTTTCGACGAGCTTTTAAGATTAAATAAATTAGATATAAAAAAATATTTTACCAATACTATCAATGAAAATATTATGTGTCCTGCTTGTGGATCAAAAGGTCAAAAAAGTATTGTAAAAAATAACTTTAATTTTGATGAATGTCTAAATTGTAAAAGTTTATATGTTTCTCCAAGGCCTAAAAAAAAATACTTTGATGCTTATTATACAGAAGGAGAGGCTTCTAAATATTGGGCAACTACTTTTTACAAAGCAACTGAAAAAAATAGAACAAAAATGCTATGGAAACCAAAGGCAAAAATGATAAAGAAAAAAATTGAAACTTTTGCACCAGACACCAAACAGATTATAGATATTGGAGGAGGTTATGGCTTGTTTATGATCGAATTTCTTAAATTGTTAAAAATAGATCATTTAGTGATTGAGCCATCAAAATATTTATCTGCTACTTGTGAACAAAAAGGGCTGAAAACCTTAGTTAAATTTCTAGAGAATGCAAAAAAAAAAGATTTTATAAACAACAAGAAAACTTTTGTCAGTTTTGAACTTTTTGAACACCTTCATGATCCAAAAGCTTTCTTAAATACTTTGAAAAAATTAATGAATAAAAAAGACTTATTTATTTTTACAACATTGAGTGGTATGGGGCTAGATATAAGAACTCTCTGGGAAAATTCGAAGGCTATTAGCCCACCCATGCATTTAAATTTTTTAAATCCCAAGTCTATTACAATGTTACTCAAAAAAGTTGGCTTTGAAATATTAGAGATTAATACTCCTGGTAAACTTGATATAGATATAATGAGTAATAATAAAATTTATTTAAAGGATAAATTTTGGAGAGATTTTTTAGAATATGCAGACATTAAAGAAAAAAGAATTATGCAAAAAATTATAAGTGGAAATCAGCTTAGTTCTCACATGATGGTAGTTTGTAGAAAAATATAAATACAAAGGCGGCTATAAAATTTATTTAAACTAAGAGAATAAATAAAATGATTAAAAAATTATTATATCTTCTTTCAACAGGTGAACAAAAAAAAATGTATTTGTTATTTGTTATGATGTTAACAATGGCTTTAATTGATATGATAGGCGTTGCTTCTATAATGCCTTTTATTGCAGTCCTATCAAATCCTGAAATTATACATACAAACCATTTAATACAATTTATTTTTAGGTATTCAGGACAATTTGGAATTGAAACAGAACAACAGTTTTTTTTCTTTTTAGGTATATTAGTTCTTTTTTTACTGATACTCTCACTTTCTTTTAAAGCACTTACTCTTTTTTTTCAGTTCAAATTTACTCAAATGCGAGAGTATAGCATTGGTAAACGTTTAATCGAAAGTTATTTACATCAACCATATAGTTGGTTTTTAAATCATCATAGTGCAGAACTAGGAAAAACAATTCTTTCAGAAGTAAGATCAGTAGTAGCAAGTGGAATAAGCCCAATGATTAATCTAATTTCTAATAGTATTGTTGCTATTATTTTATTAGCTCTATTAATTGTGATTAACCCAAAACTAGCTTTAATTGCTGGCTTTACTCTTACATTAGCTTATGCTCTTCTATATAAGACAGTAAGAAGCTTTCTAAATAAAATTGGCAAAGAAACTGTTATAGATGATAGTTCTCGTTTCAAAGCTGTGAGCGAATCTTTTGGTGCCGCTAAAGAAATTAAACTTGGAGGATTTGAAAAAGTTTATATAGATCGGTTTGCAAAATCTGCTAAAAATTATTCAAGAAATCAAGCTAATACAAAAATTATAGCTTTACTTCCAAGATTTGGTTTAGAAGCCATAGCTTTTGGTGGAATAATTTTAGTAGTTTTAAGTTTATTGTCAGATAGTGGAACGTTAAATAATGTTTTGCCAGTTATTGCGTTATATGTTTTTGCGGGTTATCGTCTGATGCCTGCTTTACAACAAATATATGCATCACTCGCTGCATTACGTTTTGTTGGACCATCACTTGATAGTGTATGTAGAAACTTTGAGAAACTAGAAAATATTCCACCTTTAAATGAAAAAAACAACATATTATTAAAAAACAAAATAATATTAAAAAATATCAATTATAATTACCCAAGTTCAAAAAAAAATATCTTAAGAAATATAAATATAACTATCCCCGCTCAAAAAAGAATTGGAATTGTTGGAAAAACAGGAAGTGGGAAAACTACATTAATAGATATTATTTTGGGATTATTAGACACAAGGAGTGGATATCTAAAAATTGATGATAAAATCATCAATACAGAGAACCAAAAATTATGGCAAAAATCTATTGGGTACGTGCCTCAAAAAATTTATTTAACAGATGATACAATTGCAGCAAATATAGCATTTGGGGTAGATGCAAAAAATATAGATCTTGATAAAATCATTGAAGCATCAAAAATTGCAAATTTACATGAATTTGTTTTAAATGAACTACCTTTAAAATATGAAACTAGAATTGGCGAAAGAGGAATAAGATTATCTGGAGGTCAAAGTCAACGTATTGGAATTGCAAGAGCATTATATCATGAAACAAATTTATTAGTATTTGATGAAGCTACAAGTGCATTAGATTATCATACAGAAAAATCAGTTATGGAAGCTTTAAATAAAATAAGCAAAGATAGAACAATTATAATCATAGCTCATCGTTTAAATACAATTATGGAATGTGATAAAATTTTTTTTCTTGAAAAAGGAGAAATAAAGGGAGAGGGTAGATATGATGAATTAATTAATACAAACAATTCTTTCAAAACCTTTACACTTGCCAGCACATGATTAAATATTTGAACTATATATATGACATCATAATAATAGTAATAGCCACCTTAATTAAGTTTTTTTTATTTAAATTTAAAGATAAAAATGATTATCCCTTAGCAACAAAAAATAAAAAGACAATTATTATTGTGAACGGACCATCATTAAAAAAAGATATGAAAGACATTTTAAATAAAAAAAAATTTTTTAGAAATAAATTTGAATTTTATGCTGCAAATTATTTTGCAGTAAGTAAAGAATTTAGAATTATAAAACCAGATTTTTATGCTTTCGCTGACCCTATTTTTTGGAAAAAAAAAACTAATAATGAATTCAAAAAAGATAATAGAGACCTTTATAAAAATTTACTTAAAGTCAATTGGGATATGCGTTTATTGTGTCCACAAGACGGGATAAGGTTGGTGTCTAAAAAACTTAAATGTAATAAGTTTATAAAGATTACTCCAATAAAACAAAATTTTTACAATTTTAAAACAGAAAAAATTAATATATTTTCTTGCTTTTACTGTATTACTACGCCGCTTTTTATTAATGTACTTATTTTGCTTTTGTGGCATGCTATTCAAAGAAATGTTACTCAAATTGAAATATATGGAGCAGATTTTTCAGCATTTAAAGAACTTTCTGTAGATCAAAGCTCAAATGAATTAAGTTCATCATTTACTCATTTTTACAAAAATACCAAAGCACAAGCAAATGCAGTTTATAAATATCCTGGACAGAAAAGAAAAAAAATTCACACGAGACTTTTTCAAATTTGGAATTCATTTAATCAAATGTATCTACTCTCTATTATTGCAAAAAGATTAAAGATTAAAGTAATTAATTGCTCATCAAACTCATATTTGGATTCTTTTGAAAGACCAAATAAAAAAAGATGATTCCAAGTATTTTAAAAATTTCTTTTTTAAAATTTGTAAATTTATGTAAAAATTTATCTAAGTTGGATAAGCTTAATGATCAAGAAAGTGAGGGAAAAATTTTAGGATTAACAAAATTAAAACTTACTCCTTATACAAAAATAGCAGTTCCGTTTTTGTTAGGCCGAAGTATTAGAGGGTTATCATTCAATAAAAATTTAAAAAAAGATCTATTTGGAAATTTTATTCATGAGATAATAAAAGGCAGGGATGAAGATATGATTATTGAGTCTTTATTTTCACATTTAAAAAACGAAAAAAATTCCAATGCAGCTATTTCTGTGGGTCTAAAAAATAATCATAATTTGGCTAAATATCCTGCTTGGGCTCTAGTGATGCCGTGGGAAACAATCACAATTGAAAAAAAATTTAATATTTACAGGAAACAATTTATCAACAGTCGTTCAAAACATAATGTAAATGTAAAAAAAAATAAAAATCTAAACGATGAAGATATCTTTTACTCTTACGAGTATGCAAAATCTCAATACATTCAGACAAAAAAATTATTAGAAAACATTAAAAAAGAAGGTTTCAAACCTTTAAGATATGATGACTCCCCCAAAATTTTTGTATTGATTAATAATAATGAATGGAGATGGTGCATGTCGGGAGAAGGAAATCATAGAGCTTATATATCCTCACTGTTAGGAAATGAGGCTTTTGAATGTGTGATTGAGTCAATTGTAGACAAAAAAAAAATTTCAAATTTTTATAATGTTAAAAGTGGTTTATATAGTTATTCCGAGGCTAATTTTATATTTGATAGTTATTTTTCTGGTGGTGAGAGTTTAAGGGGAATTGTATAACTAAACTTTATCTCAAAATTCAATTAGTCCTGGACCAATAGTTGAACGACTTATATCTAAATTTTTCAATTTATCTTCTGTAAATTTTTCAAAATTTGGAAGCTCTCTTGAGGAGTGAAAAGCTAAAAAATTTCGACAATCTAAATCATTGCCTGGAATTACCTCATTTATCATGAAGATACGGTATCCAAATTTTTTTATATATTTGAAAATAAGATTAGGGTCTTCTTGTGATATATGCTGTTCAAAAACTAAAGTTGGTTTATCACGCTCTATTATTTTTGATGCACCTTTTATTACTTTTAATTCAAATCCCTCTACATCGATATGAATTAATCCTATTTTGGTATTTTTTTTATTACCTACTAAATAATCAATAGAAGAAGATAATATGAAATTATCAGAATTGCTAATTTTAAATTTCATATTATCTGCTCTGTTTTTTGATTGGTTATCAAAAATTAATTTATCACCAACATTTTCTGAACAAACTTCTTTAAACCACTCAACGTTTTCAATATTGTTTAATTCTGCAAGTTTTTTAGCATAATTTATATTTTTTTCAGAAGGTTCAATGGCAAAAACTTTTGAATTTTCATTTAAGTTTTGTGCCCAAATAAGAGTATTATCACCTATCCAACTTCCGATATCAATTATCGAAAAATTTGAATTTAGGTACTTATCTTTAAATAGATTAAAGATAATATTTCTTAATAATATTTCTGAAAATGGACGGCTCATTAAGCGAAAACTTCTTTTTGCATATATTCCATAGTCAAAAAAAACTTCTTTAATAGATAATTTTGGGGTCTTTATTTTTACATTTCCTTCGTACGAAAAATTAATTATATAATTTTTTTTCTTAAGTTCTTTATACTTTGCTAGTCTAAAAAATTGACCTGCTAATAATTTTTTAATTTTCTTTAAAAGTTTCATTTACTAAATTTTTTCAATTTTACAAAAATCAACTACAGCAATCTTACCATCAGCACTGAAATGGTGAGTGGAAATAATATTTTTTTTAAAAGAAGGATCAACATTTGAAATTCGACTTTCAACATATTCATTTTCATTTAAACATTTTATCTTGTTAATACCAAAAGATTTACCGTAATGTTCTTTATCATGAATTTGATTAACCCTATAAAGATTATTCTGATTTAAAAAAAAACCACCATTACGAGCTCTCATTGAGTCGAATATTACAGGGTTTCCAGATTTAATTGGGCTCCAATTATCTGAAAATAGATCTTTACTATAGTAAATGTGTAATTCACTCTGATGATCACCATATCCTGCGCTACATATATTTGTAAGCATAAACCAAATATTGTCTTTTCTTATGATTAAAGTATCAGCAGCATCAACATTTTTCATCAAAACTTTATGCAAATTCCACTTCATGGGAAATTCATCACACTTATATAGACGAATTTCTTTTTTTTGGTGAGTTTCGGGAACCATAAATATTTCTTCATTCCATTC
>MDTG01159448.1_pt1 | contig 17330 bp, 14 predicted proteins | sample 811421 | NCBI WGS metagenome assembly MDTG01 (sample SAMN05326645, study PRJNA326480) | marine metagenome | isolation source: seawater | place: Pacific Ocean: South East | collected 2011
CCAACAGGCATAATTACAGTAAAAACATCATATAAAGATTTAGGTGCAGGTTTAGGAAATGGATTAGAAATAAGTTTAGAATGTGATACAGAAAGAGATATAACAGGGTTTGATTTAAGATTTGACGAAACGGGACAAAGTTCATCATGGAAATACTTGAAATTAGAAAATGCAACACATAATGCAGTAACAGTAAATCCTAGTGCATCAGGAACAGTATTTGATAATAATACAGATTGGTATATTACAAATAATTCAGGAAATCATCCAAATGATGGATTAACAAGAATAAACGGTTTTACAGGAGAAAGCACAAATAACAGTGGAACATGGACATTTAATAATAAAATAACAATAACAGCAAATGTTCCATTAACATTAATGAAATTATTACCAGGAACAAATACAGATCAAAACAATTTACCTCAATTAGTATATGCAGATTTAGTAAAAACAGTAGGAGGTGAATTATATAATGATGATAAGGATGATAATAATGCATCAATAGTAGTAATAGATACAACAGCAGTAGTAACACCATTAGCACAATCAGTAATAATTCAAAATTAAATCATATATATAAGTATTATATATATATGAATATAGGATTTGCACAAAATATAGCAAAAGAAAAATATAGAAATGGAAATTTTATAGGAATGCAAAATGATGATATAATAATATCAGAAAAATTATCAAATGAAATATTTATAGAAGAAACAACAGGGAATAAATATTATTATGGAGGTGAATTAAGTGAAATAACAAATAAAAATAATATAAAAAAAATAAAAATACATAGTGACTTATCAGGAATACCAATAGAAATGTTTAAAGATTGTACAAACCTAGAAGAAGTATCATTTAGGAAGCATAGTAGATTAACAACAATAGGAGAGAGAGCATTTTCAGGTTGCACATCTTTATATAAAATAACAATACCAAAAAACGTAACAACAATAGGGAATAATGCATTTGAAAACGTAACCAATTGTGAACTAAATATAAAAGCAAAAACAGCAAATAATTTGGGAATAACAAATAATGATAATTATAATAATGCATCAATAACAAAGAATATAAAAGGAGGGTCATTTAATGTAAATTTTATAACAAAATTTATAATAGTATTCGATAGTAATTCAGGTTATAATAATTTGCATAAGTATGAAATAAAGAAAGCATTTGATAAATGGGATATGATAATGGAAGATTTTAAAATACAAGGATATGATGGTCATAAAATACAAGTATTAGTAGGAACTATTACATCACAATACGAGAATGGTGGTGTAATATTAGGTGGAGCATCAATAACAAGTATAATACCAAATTCAAATGCGTATACATATGGATTAAATTTTTATACAAATGCAGGATATTTTAATTTAAATACAGTAGTATTAAATAATATGTATAATAATGTCTATCATGGAAGTAATATGACACAACTATATGCAGTATCAGTTCATGAATTAGGACATGTATTAGGAATAGGGCCATATTGGAAAGATGATTGGGTTGAAGGAGTGGATTTTAATCCACCAAAAGTGCAATATATAGAGAGTAATGATAATAAAGAATACTATATAGGTATAAATGCATTGAGAGAATATAAGAAATATTTTGATAATTTGTATATAAATAATTATTATATAAATGGAAATAATTTAATAGGAATACCAATAGAAGATAATGGTGGAGGTGGAACAGAAAGTCTTCATCCAGAAGAAGGAGATGAAGGGAATCTTTCACTAGATAATAGAATGATAAATGGAATATTTCATCCAGGTTTAGATAGAGAATTAATGACAGGATGGGCAGAACAACCAGTAAATAATGATCAAGAACAAGTAACAGGGATGTCAGTTCCGTTAAGTAGAATAACAATAGGATTTATAGAAGATTTAGGTTTTTATGTAAATTACGATGAAGGAGAGTCATATCTCAATCAATAAGTAATTCTTGAGGGAAAGAATCAACATTGTATTTAGAGCACCAATTAATACATTTAATAATATTATTTTTAATATTATTGGAATACTTATCAAATTTATTTTTATTTTGAATAATAGTAAAAGTATGATAGATATTTTCGAGTTGCTGTTGTCCAAAGATAGCATTATATTCTTGAAGTTTGCTAATAAAGAATAAAGAAATATCAAAATTGAGGAAACGTTTAATATAGGAATGGTCATTAGAAAGAAGATGAAGAAGAGAAGGTCTAAAAATATTATAAAAATATGTATGGTCATCAACAAGAGAGAAGTTTTTACAAACAATATATTTTTCAGAGTTAGCATATCTGCTGGTATTAGGTTTAACAATATAAACTTTTTTATAGAAAGAAGAGAGAATAGCTAATAGGTCAATAGTATGTTGCATAAAGGAATCAAAAATTTTAAGAATAAAAGAACCATTAGGTTTTTGCATAATGATAGCATAAGCGATTTGTGCGAAAAGAAGTCTAGAAATGTTAATTTCTTGTTTGCTAAAATCATGAGAGAAATCAAAACCACCATCAGCAGTAATAATATCAATAGAATGAGCATAATTATTAAAACAAAAATCAAAATTATCAATATTTAAAAGATTACCATCTTTAGTGGAACCGTATTCAAGGAAAACATTAGGATTTTTTTTTAAGAAATGATTAGTTTTTTTCCAACCAGGAATATTAGAATCATCATCATTAATAAGAGTCATACCAATATATTTATCTTTAGGATTTTTACGGATATCGACAAGTGCTTCAATAAAGCCACCTGGTCCTTCAGCAAGATGAAAGGTAGTAATAGGGTCATTGTTATTATTAATTTTAAGTAAACTATAAATTTCGATCATTTTAAAATAAGAACGAGAGAGAGGTTTATGCTTTGAAACACTTTTATTTTTATTAGGAATAATAGAATGTATAAATTCATATGGATTAGTAAATCTTTTAATATTATCCCATTCAGTGGAATGAGAATCGATTTTATCTTTCATAGTAGATAAATATTGAGCAAGAGAAAAAGAAATGGAAATAGAAGGAATATTATCATCAAAAATAGGATTAATAAATTTATGTAGATTAATAGAATTTTTAGGTAATAAATAATATGTCATTGATATTATTTATAATAAAAAATATTTAAATCATTATTTTATGATTGAATTAATATTTTATTTTTCTTAAGTTTTCTGACTTTAGGTTTAATAGGTATATTATCATCATTATCATTAGAGTTATCGTTGTTATCATTATTATTGGAATTATTATCAGGAATAGTAGTGTTATCAGAAAGATTAGACTGATTAACAAATATTTTAAATAATTTATTAGTATCAACGTTTCTATTTTTCTTAAAAATAAAGAAACGATTTAAGAAAGAAATATTTTTTTCAGAATCAGACATATGAATATCATGTTTATATTGTTGAAAATAATCTTGATTTAGTTGAGAATTATTTTTAACAGCATCAAAATATTCAGAAAATAAAGAAGAGGATTTAAACATACCAATATTAGAAGCCTCATCATCAGAGATAAGATTGAAACCGTAATCTTCCATAATTTGGACAAAATAATCAAAATTTACAAGGTATTCTCTAAAATATTGATTAATACTTTCTTGATAAACATTAATAGGATAACCGAGAGAGTTATCATCATCAGGGAATCCAGTTTGAGAATATAATTTAACAATTTCAAACATTTTATAATCACCTTGCATAATGACATAACCGGAATTAATAGTTTTAGAAACTAAATTATTGAAAACAGTTTTACCATCAAAACAAGTGCCGATGAAGTAACCATCAACTTTGATAGTATCAGAAATATTTTTAAGAAAATTATGAAAAGAGAGTTTATTTTCAAAGAAGTAATGCATAGAGAATTGACAAGAACCTATATTAAAACCATTAAGAGCGACACCATAGTTATTATAAACACCTTTACCGAGTGTTTGTAAATCTTTAGGACCATCACCGAATAAGGCTTTAGAAATTTGTTTATCTTTATCATTATCGAATGCATCACCGGAGCGTATAGAACGAGGTAATCTAGAAGAACCAGAATTACCAACAGAGAATAGAACTTTAGGTAATTTATTATTGTTTTTGAAAGCGTCAAGATACCTAGCACAAGCACCATCGAGCGGGTTATGAATATTATCTTTAGAAATATCAATACCATATACGAAAGAAAGTCTAGAATTATTCCATTTATGTAAATCACCGGCTTTACCAACAGAATAATCAATAAGTGTATCATTACGATTAGAAACAGATTTAATTAAATTTTTCTTAAGAAAGTTATGAAAATTGCGAAGGTTTCGAGTAATAGTTTTATTAGCATTATGATTGTAATAAACATCAGAATGACTATCATAGTCAGAAATATTTTCACCGGTGGATAACATATTTTCAGTAATAGGGAAATGAATAGTATGCCAGTTACTATTAGCAACATAGAAAGGGTTACCATAATTTTTAATACCAGATCTTAATTCAGAAGTTTTATCATAACGAACTCTTAAAGGGATCCATTTCCAATTACCAGGTTTAGTTTTATCATAAGAGAACTCAACAATCATATTTTCTTCAAAATATTCATTTTCTTCAGTAATCATATAAGTTTGGTCACCTTTATTATGTAACATAACATTACAAAGATAAGCATTTTCGTCATATGGGTTATTAGGGACAAATGGGACAGGTTTATAAGAATTTTCGTCATCATTAATAATATTAGAGGAAGGTAATTCATCGGAAATGATATTTTGATAAGGATTCATATAACCATGTTTTTTTTCATCAAAACCGCATCTTAAGATAAGAGTTTTATATTGAGAAACATTATTACCTTGTGTAAGAGAGATGCCGTCATTGAAAACATGATGAATGTCGTCTTTGTGAGTATCATCTTTTTTAACAGTAACAAGGAAATCAATAGTATTAAATTCAGGGGGTTTCCATTTAAAAGATTTGGACCAAGTATGTTTAGATAGGGGTCCAGGTTTATCAAGAGAATCACCACCAACAGGGAAATCACTAGGGGTAAATATAAGACCATCAGTATTATAATCAAATAAAGAATCTTTAGTATTAGATAAAATAGTAGAACAAGCTTGAAAGATAGAACCACTAGCAGTAGAATAGAAGACTTTAGATTGAATTTTAAAATGAGTAGGTTTTTTTTGTTTAGAATCAGAATTGAGGACAGATAAAATATCAACCATATCAACAACAGTATTTAAATAATTTAATCGTGTTTTTTTATTTTCAATAAGTTCATCATCATTAACATCATCATTATCACTGAAGGTAAGAGGTAAAGAACGAACATCTTTACCATTAACAAAGTAAATATCAAAAGCAGCATATAAATTTAAAAGGTTACCATTTTTATCAAATTTAATAAATTCACCATCGAGAATAGAATTAAATATTTTTTTTTGTTTAGTGATTACACCAGTAAATATAATGTTAAGATTTTTATCAATAAGATAAATTTTCCCAGAAGAATTAATAAAGAGAAGCATTCTGTCACCATCAGCTTTATCAGTAACAGTAAAATTATGAAGAATAGAAGTAATATCTTTATTATCAGGATTATCAATTAAGTTTTGATGTTGTAATGTAAGGGAAGAAGGTCCAATAAAATGATATCCAGAAATTTTATGAGGTATTTCAAAATCTTTACCAAAAAGAAGTTTTAAATATTGTTGTTTAATATCTTGAATTTCAAAATAAGAAATAGGGAATTTAGTATTCTGTAATCCAGATAATATAATTCGAATAGCCTTTTTAATAGAAGAGATAATAGAATCAGTATATTCAGTATTATAATAAGCAGTTCTATTATCAGTATTATCAATTTCAATTTCAATTTCATATGTTTCAGAATTATTGAAAAGGTTAGCATCTTGAACAGTATATTCAGGGACTTGAACATAATTTTTAGTTCTAGAAGATTTAACAATACTTAAATCAACAAATAGTGGAAAATCAGGATGTGAGAAACGAACTCGATTAATACATCTAAATATTTTTTTAGAATCATTCCAATTTTTAATGATCTGCTTACTCAATCCAGAGTTAACAACAAAGGTTTGTTCAGTTTGAAAAGAAGCACGAAAATTAAATTCTTTGATATCAACAGGTTTAATAGGTTCACCATTTTTATTAAGAGCCGTCATTTTTTTAGTGAAAATGATTTGATTAGGAATAAGATAAGGAGAATCAATTAAAGATTGAATGCTATTAGTTTTACAATATTGTTTAATAAGTTGAGAACCAATGATTTCTGCACGAATATTAGATAATTTAGTAGTTCCAGTATTTTTATCAATAAATTCATTTCGGATTCGAAGGATTTGATTACCATCAACAACATCTGGCGTAAACCCGCAAGAATATAATGTTTTGACAACATTATCATAATCAATTTTAGAAATATTTTTAGCAAGTTTTCGATTAGAACCAAATCTAATTTCTAATTCTTTAGCCATACCGTTATCTTTTAATACAGGATTGCTTTCTAAATAGGATTGAATCATATTATTAAAGGAAATGCGTGAATCTTGAATCTTTTTTTGATCATATTTTTCAGGTTCAGAATTTTTATCAATATCAATACTCATAAATAATATATATAGTAATTCATATATTATTTTATATAATAATTAATTCAATTTTTTATTCCCATATTAGCATCATACGAATTTCATGATATATTTCAGATTTTTTTTTGTTAGCAGTATCAATACCCAAATTTTTAGCAATTGAAATAACATCATCAAGTTTATAAGAACCAATACCTTTGATAGGTTTATTAAAATGATCTAAACAATGCATATGTTTAAGGTGTGAATGAAGGTCTTTATTTGCAATATTAGAATGCATAATTTTATAACTTTTATTATCTTTTAAAAGAATATGGTTAGTAGTATTAAAATCATTAGTGAATTTAATAAAGAATTTTTTAGAATCATGAATAATGTAAATATTAAAATTAAAATGACAAACAAAAGCACATAAGACGTGAAAACTAGTATAAACATGTTCAGTGAGAAGCTCACTTTTAATTTCCTTAACATTAACGTTTGTAATTTTAATATTACATGATTTAAGAGTAGGAATATTATTGTCAATATATTTAACACATTTACTTTTTTCATCTAATTCAGTATTACCAAAATTAATAAGATTCTTATAATTAGTAAAATCGTATTTTAGGATATATAAGCACCAAAATAGGGTGTCTTTTTGTTTAGGTTTAAAATAAGAATCTTTTATTTCATTAGGTTTGGATTCATTTTCATAAGAGAATTCAATGTTGACATTAGGTTTTTGAAAAACATTTTTAGAAATGATATGTTTATTATTAATAGTATCGATTAATTTCTTTTTAGTAATAGTAAGCATACTATTTTTTAAATTAGGAATATCTTCTATATTCTTAATTTCATTATTTGGGAAATGATGAGAAACGATATGGTTTAACATTATAAATTAGTTAAATAAATATAAAAATAAGTCTTTATATCAGTTAAAAAAAAGTATTAAGGAAATTTTCTTTAGTTTGTTCATCAGCATTAAGTTCTTCTTCTTGAGTGTAAATATATTTCATATATTCTTTCAAACTATCTAAAGTTTCATCAGTTAAGGAGGACATATTAATATAAATGCCATTTTTATTTTCATTAATAATAGTGGATTGATTTTTATATATAATTTTTAAAATTTCAAGTTGTCTAGGTTTTTCTAAATTTTCAATGTTCGTCTTCAATAATTCAAGTTGCTCTGTATTTTTTATCATTTATTAAAATAAGTAAAAAATTTTTAAATAGTTTTAAAATATAAATTAAAGAATATTAATAGTAGGTTTAACTTTTAAAGTATCCATATTTTTATGTTCGTGTTTTAATTTTCCCAAAACAACAATAAATGGGTCATTTAATTCAAATCTAGAACCAATAACAGAAATTAAAATTTTCGAATTTGTTTTAATATTATTGAAGTAATTATCATTATAATGATGGTCTCGAGCAACAAATATATTAATAGGATTATAACCATCATCATTATTTAGTGACTCACCACTAATACCAGCTTTTGTTATATTTTTGACTAAACATTCAATCAACATTCCTTCAACTGGATTACATATTTTACATTCAAAATTAACACTAAAATTAATATAATCACCATCTACCATACCACTGGAGTAATTAATAATTTTTACTGTATTTGGTTTAATAAAACCTTCAGGAATACACTTACCAACACATGTATAATTAATCTTGTTCTCAAGATTTTGTTTAATTTGTGAACCAACTTCTTGAATATGTAACCTAATTGTTTTATTTAACATTGAATTTTCATAAACCCCGTATATTTTTCGTTCTTCCTCCATGTTTTTTATAATATAAAAAAAGATATTTTCATATCAATTTTATATAATATAAAATTGTTATTCTTCAGGTTTATGTTTTTTAAATATACAACCATTTAATGAAAGGAATTCTATTTTTGTAATTACATTAGGGTCTTGATAATCAATATTATCAAGCCAAATTTTTATAATGCAGAAGTTCTTTTTTGGTGAGATAGTAATACCATTAATATGTGGTGATATTTCTTCACTTGATAACGTTTCACCACAAAGCAATTTAAATAAATCATTCCAAACGCAATATACATTCTTATTAACAATTTTATAAGAGAAACAACCTCCATTTTTATTGGACGGGTGTTCCCACATTGGTTCAATATTATGTCGCATTACAAATAACATACAATTCTTTATAATGTTTTCACTAATTTTATTAGTTAATTCATTAACTGTTTCTATATTATTAATATCTGACATAATTACTTTGTAACCAGAAATAGTCCAATCATTTTCAGTTGGTAAATGGTAATATAAAGTCCATTTATCATGAGTATAATGAAAGGATTTTTCTAAAGAATCCATCTTAGACTCCATATATCAATATGTTATATTTTTTTATGTTATTTAAATAATTTTTATAATATTTGAATCAATTTTTTAAAAGTAATTTTTTAGTTATTTAATATTACCCATTTTTTATCATCTTTATTAAAGTGTAAATATTGATTATATTTAATTTCATGAAAATTTATATCAGAATCTATAATAGATATTTTATATTTATCATCAAATACATAATCTTTCGAATTATAATTTCGTTTTAAATATTTATATACGGAAATATTATCCAATATATCATTATTAGATACAAAATAATTTTTATCTAATTTTATTTCTATTGACTCTGTCATATTTGGGTGATTATATTCAATTCCCATAAATTCATATGAAAATTTATTAGTTTTATCTACATGTGTAAAGATATTATATATATGACTATTATCTAAATCAAAATGTTTTGATAGTTCATTTGTAAGTTTTTTTATAATTTTACTTTGAACATATAATTTATTATTATTTTCAAATTTATGTATAAATAAAACATTTTTGTTATATAAAACATTGTTTGTATCATATATATGAGTTATTATTTTTGAATAATAATTAGATAAAGTTGTCTGAGTTATACAGTCATTAAATTTTTCTTCTATTAAATTAAATTTATCATCAATATATGATATTTCAATGTATGGAACAATTGGTTCAATGTTTAAATTATTAATGTCAGAAGTCATTTTATTTATTAGTTCATAATATTTATTAATAAATATACTTACATATGGGTTTTTTTTTACATTAATAAGTATTTTTTCAAAATAATCATAAACTATTGTATATAAATATAATAGTTTAAGTGTTAAACTCATGTATATAATGATATAGAAATATTTAAGTAATTAAATATTAATTATTTTATCCATATATTATAAAATAGTTCAATGTCTAAAAAAAGAGAAAGGAGCAATAGCAATAATAGTATTGAATCAGATTATAGTGAATCTGATTTAGAAATACAAGAAATATTAGGTACGTTGACAGATTTATCTTTAGATAAACCACTAAACAAAAAAAGTAACAAAGGCACAAGAATAATTGAATCTCTACCGAGAAAAATATCAGAAAATGATATTAATGAATCTATTAATAATCTAAATTCGTTAGTAGATTCATTATTTACTGAAATAGGTATTAGAATAAAATCTAATAATGAAAGTACTATTTCTATAGTATTAACAGAATGTTTAACATTATTTGATGATAATTATAAATATATTGAAGACAGCAAAGAAAAAGAGGCTTTTTTTATCAATATAGGACAAATTTTAAGAAGGATATATAATAATTTAAATAATAATGATGCAAACTATAATATTATAACAGAACGTATAAATAATATACATGAACATATGTTAGAACAATTACATAAAACATATGGTGGAGGACAACGTTATAAAAAAATGATAAATAAAAAAAAAAATATTAAAAAATAATTTTATATAAAAATCATGTTTATATAAAATTTATTAAATATCTAAAGAAATTGTATTTTTATCGGATTTTTGTTTTCGTTTTTTTGTTCCTTTTGGTATTTTTTCACTTGATAATTCACTAATTGAATTTACACTGATTACAGATTTATTATCATTTGCTTTTTCTTCTTTTAAATCTATATTTTTTGTTTTTAATCCTGATAATATTTGGTCAATATTACTAGTTTGAGGACCTTTCATTTCGGGTCTCATTTTTGGTTGTTCATTTGCATTACTAAATTCATTTATTGAAATACCATCTTTATTACCTCGAGCCATTCTAATATCATTTCGTTCATTTATATTCTCTGTAAAAGCCATTTGTCCTGGTCTCATTGGTGGTTGTTGTGTTCTAGTTTTTACTGGAGCAGGAGGAGGAGGACCATTTTGTTGCTTTTTAAAGTTTTCTTCTTCCATCATTTGATTTGCAAATGCAAAACCTGGTGATTGCTGACTCATGCTATTTACAGTTGCATTTGTAAATGCTTTCATTAATTCTGGACTTTGACGTATTACATCATTAAATCCAGGAACAGATGTTGATAATGCTTTATTTGTAAAATTAACAACTGCAGCACTAAAACCAATTCTTAATAATAATGATAATTCAGGAGCCATTTTACCACCTTTATATTTTTCATATAATTCACCGAATATTTCATCATAACTATCTAAATCTTCTGATATTTGCTCACCCCAACCGTCTAAATTTAAACCAAATGGGTCAAATGCTGCATTACCATATTCAATTGTATTAACAAATGTTGTAAACCACCATCCTTGTAATTTAACACTGTCTTTTCTTCTTTTGTCCTCTATTGCACTTTCATATTCATCTTCAATCTCATCAAAATTAGAATCTAATGTAAAATTACTATATGTCTTTAATAATCCCTTATCGTTCCATTCTTCCAATTTTTTAAGCATCATTCGTTTCTTTCTTCTTATCTCACGTTCTGATAATTTTGTTGTATATACTGTTTCTTTTACCGGTATATCATTCATTTTTTGAAATCCATCCCATGTATTTGTATTACCAATTGTTTCAGCTGTTGCCGAACCAAGATTCGAATTATTATTTGTTTCATCATTGCTTTTAAATATTCCAGTAAATCCATTTAATAATGATTTTTCTGATTTTTTTTCTTCAACTGGCTTTGTTTCTTGTATATTAATATCAACTTGTGATAAATTATTTAATTCATCTTCTAAATTGTTTAAATCACCTACATCTATTTTATTTCCTGTTTTTTTCATATTATCATTCATTAATAGTTCAATACCAGGTAACTCAGAGTCTCCACCATTATCAGGTTGTAGATTAATTTCTACAGTATCTAAATTATTTATCCCTAAATCAATAGATTCCATTACTTATGATAAAGTAACAATATTTATTTTTAAGTTCTACGCAATATATATATTATATTATTCTTAATTCCGAACATAAAGTATTCTTAAATTTTAAATACCATATTCCTTGCAAAAAACTATCAGCTAAATCATCCTTCTTCTTATAATTATCCAAATAATTTATATATTTTTCATATTTTTTTTCATTACTTTTGAGAACTTTATTACAATAATATACACTATTTTTCTTATTTTCTTTATAATCTTTCTTTTCTACCTCAAAATGTTTTAATTTATTTGACGAAGATATAAATTCTATTTTTATTTCATCATTTATCATTATAAAATATTGTGCTACCATTCCTTGTAATGTTTTCATTCTATTTGCTATTGGTGATATCTGATTTTCGATTATTACATCCGTTATCCCTTCAAATTCTTCTATTTTATTAAACTCTTCCTTCATCTTTTTACCTAATTCTATTAAATCATAATCTTGTGTCGTTTTAATCTTTTTTTCTCGAACTTTTTGTAAAAATTTGTTTTTTATCTCTTTATTCATTTCATCTATTATATTATCCTTCTTTTGTTCAAAATTAATATTCATCTTATTCTCATTCGCTATCTCTTTTAATTCATCTATTTTTTTATTTTTACTTATTTTTATCTCTTTTTCGAGAACATTCTTATTACTTTTTTTTACATGTGTCCTACAATAATAATTATTATCATCATAATAACTTGCTTTCTTATTGCATATTTCATTGTTTTTTAATTTACAATTACATTTGTCTATCTTTTTCTCAATATTTATTAAATTAATTATATCCCATGATTTTATTAATGGCACATTTCCACTTATTTCAAATATACAATAACCCATATTCTTTATTCCAATATCAAAACTTATTAATTTCATAAAATATATAAAATTGTCCTTTTCTTTTATATATTTTCTCGAATACATCATAAATTATCTTTTATAATTTAATAATTCTTCTTGTGTTATTGACGGTGTTATCTTCCTTGCTTGCAATTGTTCTCTTGATAAATATGTTTCTTTTAAATCACTATTTGTTGATCCAAATGGTTTACTATTATCCATGAATGATTCATATAAATATGGATTTTTGTGTTCCCCATTTACTAAATTACCTTGTGTTTCACTATAATTATGTGATTTATCTTGTCCCATTTCTAACATACATTCTTTGAAATTATAATCACGAACCTTATTTCCATTCTTTATTAAATGTTGTCTATATTGCCAGTTTGATCTTATATTATTTTCTCTTATTATTTGATTATTTACATCTGAATTTGGTTGCCATGAGGCATTCATCATTCTACCATCGTTCATAAATGGAGGATATGCTGCATGCACATTATTATATCCTAAATATTTATGTTGATTTACTCCATTTAATTCGCCTTCTCTATACTTAACATATTCTTTAATATTCATATTATATATATAATAATAAATATATAATATTTATTCATTTGATTCTAATAAGTGTATTAAATCTTGTTTTTTCATTTTACTTATACTTGCATTAATTTCTTTTTCCTTTATTATTTTTTTTAATTCTACTACATTTAATAAATGATAATTAACATCTAATGATTTTTCTACTTTTACTGATATATTATCATTTAATGGTTGTATATTTACCACTTCTGGTTCATCTATTATTAATTCTTCTTCTTCTTCCATTGTTATTGCATTACCATCTATTTCTGTAATATCGTTTAAATTTACCAATTTTACTCCATCTTCTGATAATGTTTCATCCATTATTTCTAAATCTTCATCCTCCTCTTCATCTTCCTCTTCATCCTCCTCTTCATCTTCTTCATCTTCCTCATCTTCCTCATCCTCTTCCTCTTCTTCATCTTCCTCATCTTCCTCATCCTCTTCTTCATCTTCCACATCTTCCTCATCCTCTTCTTCATCTTCCTCTTCCTCATTATCCCCACTATAATTCTCTTCAAAATTATGCATATCTAATGTTTCATGCATAGAATTAGTTATATCATCATCTTCATCATCTAAATAAATTTCTTCAACTTCATTATTGTAATATATATTTTGATCTATTGTGTTTCCTCCATGAGAATGAGAAGACGGTAGTTCATTTAATTTTTTTACAATATCATTAACTATACTCAATAATTGTTCATATTTTTTCTCATTTTCATTCAATCTATTTCTAAAATGATATATTAATCCCAATAATAACGAAAAAGTTATCCCAAGACTTAGTATAAAAAAACTGTCCAAAAAACTAACAAATTTCATTTATATAATAGATATTATCAAAATATTATATTTAAGTGGTTAAATATATTTATTTTAATTTAATTAAATATAACTAATAATATATAAATGTTTGAATTAACGAATGAATCAAAAAATAATTTAATTATATTCTTATTGGTACTTCTTATTTTTTCTATTTTAGGAATAAATTTATTATCACAAGCAGGTGGTGGATTTCAAATGATATTGGATGCTTTTCTACCTTTTTTTCAAAAACTTTTAGGAATAATAGGTATGGCTACTGGAAAAGTAATTAATTTAACATCAGATGTTGCTGCTGAAGGAACAAAAGCTGGAATAGATGTTATTGATGGTTCTATTCAATCTATTGGTAGCGGTATTCAAAGAGCATCAAGTATGGGTATTAATGCAGGTAATAGTAGTAATCTAGGTGTATTATCAGATAATTCTAATAGTAATATACAAAATAATATTTCATCTAAAAAATCAAAATGGTGTTTAGTTGGTGAATATGAAGGTAAGCGAGGTTGCATTGAAATTAATAAAAGCGATGAATGTCTTTCTAATCAAACATATCCTAATGAAAAAATGTGTTTAAACCCTGCAAAATCTAATACATATCATAATCATAATATTAATGACCATCATTAATTCATATAATAATAATAATTTATTTTTATTATATTTCAATAATAATAATTTTTCATAATTATGTTGACATAATATCAATACCATATAAATCGTTAATCACATTATCTGACAAATATACAATTGTATATGAAAAGCTCTCTCTTCCTGAAAATGACCCTCCACTGTTGACTGAACCTCCAGATACATTTAAATATTCGTAGATAGCATGTTCATATGATTGAACATTTTGTGCATATCTATATGATATAATATACTTACCATCTGGTTTATTGGATAAATTATTAATTATATCTGTTGAACGTTCTATATTCTCGGTATAATTCAAACTATCAATAAAATGCCATGGATATTGTGGAAATCCAATTACTCTATTATTATTAATTGGAAATGAACCGTTATTTAAATTTGGTTCATATCCTAATTGAGTAATTGAATCACCAAGAATACCCGTAGTATTGTGCAGTGCAGCAGTATTTGAATTTGGTATACCTTCATATAACCCACATTTTTGAGATATAATATGGTCAGTACCGGTAGAGAAACTAGGATATTGCGAGTCAATAGTTGTAGTGTTAAAATTATTATTTAGTTTCAATACATGAGCTACATGATATTTATTTAATACATTATATCCTCCTAACACTTCTACAGCTTTACTATTATCATTATAGTCAATTGTATCGTAAAGGACATTAATAATATGCACTACATAACGATCATTACCATCTATTTTTTCATATGCATTGATTACATTACCATAATATGTGATAATTGTATATGGGTATTCAGCATTAGGGTCATAATATCTTATGAATAGTTGACAATTATATTGATTATCCATTTTATTATAATATTTATCTATTCCAACATTCATAAAAAATTTATAGTTTCCATTATCTATATCATAAAAAGAATAACTTGGATTAGAATTATAGGCAATTGTTGAAATGGTAATTACATTTGAATTAAAATAAAATGAATTAGTTGAATCTTCACTATTTGACAAATATAGCTTATTTTTTTCACCAAGTTGGTCAATTACAATAGTGAGGTATTGTAATTCTAAATTAACTTCATAAGTTAAATTATCTACAGTATTATCAATTTCTGTATAATTATTAATGATTTGTAACGTATTATCATTTTCTGTAATAAATTTTTCACTAACACCAAACAAATCTCTATTTAATCCAGTTAAATATATTAGGTAAGTATCTATTGTAATTAAATTACCATCATAAGATGAGACTTGTATATCAAGGTTTTCTTCTAATAATTTTATAAAATCATGAACAAAATATTTACCAGGAACAATTGTAAAACTATTAGTTAAATCATTTTTATCATTATCAATAAATTTGTTAATTGTTATAAAACTCTTTATTTTAATAAAATTAAAATTCAGTCTTTCATTACTTTCAATAATTAAATTTGAATCATTTATATTAAAAATAGATTTCGGTAATCCTTGATATGATATACTTGGTATACCATTAAATATAGCAGGATTTAAATTAGAAATTTCACTGTAATTCAATTTACGTCCACCATTAGTCAAGTGGTTAGATTGATTAAAATAAAAACCTGTGTTTAACACATTAATAAATTCATCAATAGTATATCTAGTATTAGCATACAATGTAAGGTTATATGTAGTTACTACGCTATTATCAAATTCATATGAACAACTCATATTTATATTTTCAAATATTCGAATTTCTTTTATACTTATTTCTTTAACTGCATATAATTCAACAAGGTCAGAAAATACAGTATCGTAAGTATTTGTCGATATAGTTACTAATTTATCAGGATTATTTGAATCCCATAAAGAACTATTTGCTATTTGACCAATTACATATCTATCTGATACACCAGAGCTATTATTAGCTACACCATCTAATATAGAATATGTTAAAGAACTATTAATATGCAATCCATCAAAGTCCCAATTATTACCATTAGATAAAGTAAAATTACTTGAGATTATATTTAGATTTGATGTTGAATCAATATTATCAAAAGGATTATCCTGTGTCCATATTAATTCATTATTACTACCATCAATCATTTTAAATTTATATTGATTATTAATGTAATAATTCATTCTCATATTTTCAGAATATAATTCATTAAGAATCGAGTATTTTGATGAAGTAGGACGGTTAATTTGTTGTTTATAAAATTCATTTTCCCATGGTGCAAAACTATAAGTAGTATCATGTTTAAATACTAAATTCATATAATCCCCATTTATAATAGTCGTATTCGTTGGAATGTCCAATGATTTAAAATAAAGTTTATTATTATCTCTGGTAATTATCGTATTACGATAATCTTCTCCAATTGGTAAAAGGGTATTATTGTAAATTACATCACTAAAGATTGACATTGGAATACCTGATAAATCTATTGTTTCATTACTATTAATGTAGTCATTGAATAATATATAAGGAATATCATTTGAAACATGTGTTATTGTTGTATTCAAGTCAGTTGAAAGTTTTGTAACAAAATCTGTTCTTGATATAGTTGTATTTGCTGTAAATACTGATGAATATATTGATGA
>MDTG01262034.1_pt1 | contig 17330 bp, 23 predicted proteins | sample 811421 | NCBI WGS metagenome assembly MDTG01 (sample SAMN05326645, study PRJNA326480) | marine metagenome | isolation source: seawater | place: Pacific Ocean: South East | collected 2011
TATTGTTTATAATGAGGATAAGAACAACCTAAAAAACGAGCAGCAGCCATGTTTGATTTAGTATATTTCATGGCTCTTAAAATCTGATCTTTAGTCAGGATTTTTTTCTTCATCTTCTTTTAATTTTAGATCTTGTAATAAATCCCAAATATCTTCAGGTGTTTCAGTAGGAATAACTTCATTAGTTTCGTTATCATTTAGTATTAAAATATCACCTGAAGGTAAAAATTTATCATATAACCACCAATTAATCATACTTCTTTGTTTATCCGTAAAATGAAGTTTAAATAAACTACTGATAATTTTAAAAAAAGGATCATCATACTCAGTGAAATCTACAGCATAGTCATGCTTCATTCCTACTGCTCTAGCATTAATGAATTGTAATTCATTTAATACAGTACAAAATAATTCTTTTAATTTATTTTTTTTAACAGGTCTTTTAGCTGTAAGGCTGCTTTTAGTATTAAGAACTTCGTCTATATACTTTTTAATTTTTTTGACGTTTTCTTTTTTTGACATAAACCTTTCATTTTTTAACTACAATCACTACAAAGACAGGTTCGTTTTTCTGTCCTTGTTATAGTTTGACCATTTACAGTATGGCCTTCTAATAAATCATCTTTAATAAGATAATCTTCTAAAGCCAAATTTCTAACATAAGATTCACAATTATCACATAACTCTACTGTAGTTACTTCATTATTGTTTATTCTATGTTGAATCATTTGGATATTTCTGTTACTAAAAATAACTTCATAAATTTTTCTCTAGGAAGTTGTTTCATTTTAGCAAAATAATTTATAGCTTCCTCTAAATTATTAGCATTTGTTTTTATAACTACTGAACCCATTCTAGTAGTCATAGCGTATTGGGTCATAACTTATCTATTAAATTTTTAATTTTAGAGCATTCTTCATACTCTTCATTATCTATATAATATTGTAAAGCACTATCTAAACTTTCTTTCCATTCTGGTTTTTCAACTGTAATGTAAATGTTTGTGTTTTTTACTTCACATAATTTGATTGCTTCTTTATCGGTTTTTATAGCTTCAGTAACCCCATCAATTAAACTCTTATAAACTTGGTGTTTTTTAGACTTTAATTCTTCATTATATTCAAATATAGGGATACGTCTTGTCATATTACCATGTAATAACAAGTTTAGCCCCAAATGGTCTAAAAGTAAAAAATAATCTAATACGAATTCTACGAGATCCTCCTCCGGCTCCTCCACCTCCTTGTAGGCCTCGAGCCATAGTAGTAGCATCTGTTTCTCCATTCATCTCTCTTTCTAACTCTCTTGCTTGTTGTTGAGTTATATTGCCTTCAAGTTCAGGAAGAGCTATAAATTTTTCAATAGTATTACCCCCACCACCTGTTGGTCTATTCATTTGAGCCATACCAGCCATACCCAATTGTTCAGGGATCAATTGTTTGATTATTTTTCTAATTTCTGATTTTTTCATTTTATTTTTTTAATTTTTAAAGTTTACAATAATTTTAATCATCTATTCCTATATAAAAAACACAACAGCTTGTATCTACAGTACTAGAAGCTCCAAATACACTAATTCCTGTTAGTTCGTAGTTTCCATTTGCAAATGCATTTATAATATTTTGTGGTAATGGATCACCTACACAATCAGCAGTTGCATTTGGATTAAAAGTAGGTTCATATAAACCAACATAAGGATTAGATCCATCATTCCATCCTGATACACTTACTACACAACCTGGAATTAAAGGTCCGGGACCACCACCATCTATACCATGATGCCTAACTGGATCTTTATATTTACCACCCCCAGTACCTAATTTTTTACCCATACCTGGCTTTCCTTTCATAGGAACTTTTTGGTTTCCTTTATCAGGTCCAAAAGGTCTTGGACCCGCAGTACCTGAAGGGGTTTGTTCTTTTAGTTTTCTCCTCATCATTTTATTTCTTTTCTGAAATTCAGGTTTCACCCCAGATCCTCCTTGGTTATTTGGAAATGATTTGTTAGGGGTTACTGGCGCAACTCCCGGCTCTATACAAAAATCTGAACAATTAGTCGAACATGGGGCAGGACATGTTGTTGAAGCATCTATATTTGTACATTCACATAAACATGCTCCTCCAGTACATGTAAGAACAAAATCTGAAAGTGCTTGTTCATTGATATTTCCTTCTTTTAATATATTTTTAATTATTTGTCTTAATTGTGTTTTTTTCATTACATTATGTTATGTTTGACTAAGTATTCTAAATATTTTTTTCCATTTAAATGTGGTGCTTGTTCTTCTAACGTACGAAGTACATTTTGCCCTGCGTTTATAAAATTATAAAAATCTTCTTTAATTACTACACCTGATATTTCCTTTAAATCACGAACTCTCATTTCGTTAAGTTGTGTTTTAATAACTTTTTTAAGTTCATTTATTCCTTGATCAGGTCCTACAGGTTCTTCTAATTCTAATCTATCTTCTAATTCTTCTACTATCATAGCTATAACTGCCCCTGTTCGAGTATATTGATCTTCATTATTTTCTAGATATTCTTTAAAAGGATAATCAGATTCACCTACTATTTCTTTCCATAAAGTTAACATTCCATCTTGAACTGTAATTGCTGTATCATGGAGGTCTTTAAGAGATAACTTTCCACCTTTTTCTTGATCATATTGACTCCTTTTAAGGCCTAAACCTGTCATATCACTCATATATCCTGGAAGTGGTTGTTTAGCTAAATTAGCTGCCCTATCTAAAGGATCTTCTTGTTCTGTAATTTCTTCTTCATCATCTGGTATATCCGTAGGAGGTTTTGGTGGTCCTGCGGGACGTGAAGGAGGTTTAGAACTAGGCATACCCATAGATGATTCATCATCATCTTGTGTTTTAACACCTAAAGCCTTTTTAATCATACTTTTAATATGTTCTAAAGGAATAAAAAATCCCATTGCTTCTGGGTCTTGTGTGTCTGTATCAGAACTAATTTGAAGGTTAAATTGCTCTAATGAATTATTAAATTTAGTCATTATAGCAGCTGAAAGTTCATCTTTCTTTTCAGGTTCTAAAAATCCTGCTGAGGGTTTTAATTGTACTCTAATTCCTTGTTTAGTTTCAGATTGAGGATTACTAACTAAAATTTTAATATTAAATTTAGTATTATCTTGACCTACTTCTAATTCAGCTTCTTTAAGGGCTTCTTTAATTAATGTTCTTAATATTGGTTCTTTTACTTGTGGCATTCTGTTTTTTTTTTATATTACCCACCACATTGATTTATATAATCTTGTGCTGTAGGGTGTGCTGATACTACTTGTCCTTGAAAACCTTGTCCCCACCATCCATCTAATATTTGATCTTGATGTGGTCCTGGAACATAACTGGAACAACAAAAAGGAAATTGATCTGCGGGGCACATATACCCACCTGCTATAGGGGTATGACAATTTCCACCAAAGGTGTTCATTCCTAAAGGACACCCCCAACCATCACCTGTAGTACCAGGGAAATCAGCATCTTGACCCCAATTAGGACAGTAATCAGGACCTCCCCCGCCTGGGTTACTAGCTTGATTACATGTAACTTGACCATTCATTGTCTCATTTGCAAATGCCGAACCGGGACTAATAGTTCCTCCAGAGAGGGAAGCAAACATTTGAGTTGTTAAATCTTGAAATCCTGCACCATCTAGCGCAAAGTTACCATTTGCAACTTGGGATATGATTAAGTTTATCAATTCGCTACCTGCAGGGCACATTTGGCATTTATTATTTACTTCACCACCATTATCGTCTCCTTTATACTCACAACAACTAGTATCTCCTAAATCATCATTATTCCAAGGGAAATTCCAATTCCAACCAAATAATCCTGTTTGTACTCCTCCAGCGGGCTCATTAGCACAATCGTGTGCACAATCATCACAATAATTGATAGCGTCATCATCTAAACATCCTCTTTTTGGTCCTCTACCTGGGGGGTATTTACCTGGATCTTTACCCATTCCAGGCTTCATTGGCTTCGAGGGTTTTAAGTTCATTCGTTGTTCTTCTATTAATGACCTTATTAGTTTTTTAAGTTGTGGTTTTTTCATCTTTTTGGTTTATATTTTTTTTACGTATTAATCAGGACAAATTATTTCAATTCCGGGTGGGAACAATGTAAACCTCCATCTACATTTTTTCTTCGGTTTTCTTGGATCACCTCCAACTCCACCTCCAGTAGTAAAACCTTCTATACTATCTTGACCCATACGCATTGCTAATTCATCAGCATCAGCTTGTGATATATTAAGCGGTATATTCTTTGAAAATTCAGCCCTCGGACCCCCAGCAGGCATAGGACCTTTTGGACCCCCGAAGCCACTTTGAGTTGTTTGACCCATAGAATCCATATTTAATCGTTGTTCTAACAATGTTTTTCTGATTAATTTTCTAATTTCTGATTTTTTCATTTTTTGCTAAATTTTTCTACTCCGGCAATACCAAAGCATCCTAATACAACCCATACAAATGAGTCATATACGAATTCATTAATTACAAGGTCTTTGCCCATCCAGCCTGAAACTAAATCTGCGACCATTATTATACACATTATCAAAAATGCTATAAACCCAATGATTGATTTTTCATTGTATTCATTTTTGTCTTTAAAAATTTCCCACATAATTGTATTGTTTTATTATACATATAAGAAAATTCTACGAGGTGAACACTTTTTTGGTTCCTCCTTCATATTTGTATGCGTGTCCTTCTTTAATTAGTTGTTTATTAACCCATATATGATTATGATCAGAATCATGTATATAAACATCAGCTAATACTCTACCATATTTACCAGTACCATATGATTTGATTATAAAGTATCCGGATTTGGCTGATACTTTTTCTAATAGTTCTTTATTTCTAGCTTTAGCAGCTAAACCTTTCTTTTTTTCATCAAGATCTCTAGTTCTTGATTCCCAAGTATCTATACCTTTATACCTAATTCTTTTCTTAACCCAAATATCAAATCCAACATCTATAAGGGCATCAATGGTATCACCATCAACTACTTTAACTAATTTTGCTTTATAATTGTATTTTTCCATTTTAATTTTTTTACTGTTATGTAATATTTTATACATATACTTGTAGTCCCAATAATGTAAAGAAGTCATAATTATTCTATTTTTAATAAATTCATATCAAAAGGAGGATTATCTACAATAATATTAGTAGTTGGTTTTTTATGTTTAATATCAATCTGTATGTTACCAAATTCATAATTACCTATAGTATTTTCTTTTAAAACTAAATGTAAATGTTTAAATAATTCTAAATCAGTAGATAAATCTAAAGAACTACCATCTATAGTTAAAAGGATATTATATTGATTTAAATCTTTTTTAGATAAAAATATATCATCATGTTTTGTAGTGTTAAAGAGATGTTTAGACTTTTCCCATTGTTCTTCTGTTATGCCTTGGAGATAGTTGGCTAGTTGGTTTTCTTTAGAACCTTCTAATATTAATTGGTTTTTAATATCATTATTATCTAACCATACTCTTGAAAATAAAGGTTCTATATTTAAAATTAAATTAATAGGTATTTTATCACAATTATTTACATTTAAATCTATATCATATTTAATGACTTTATTTTCATGACTAAAACTACCCCATTTTCTTAAAAATTTTCTTACTTCTATTGAATCTGCTTGTTGTTGTAATTTAAGTTTATTTTGGGCTTCAGTATTTTGGGGATTAAACCAATCTTTACCCCTAGATGAAACACATGTAAAATGATAAACTATAGCATTAAATGTATATTTTAATTTTATGTTTTTATGTAAACACCTTTGAACAAAATCAGAATCTTCTCTTGATCTCCTAAATAATGTATCGTAACCACCTATATCTAACCATATATTTTTATAAAAAGTAAGAGGAGCAAAAAAATAATTAAGTGTTTTATCTTCTTTAACACTTACAGAATAAGAATTCCATTTATCTAAATCAAATTTTTCAGGATATACTCCAAAATCTTTAGTTATAGTTTTATCTGATTCACCGTGTAAAGGAGGTTCAACTCTAGCAGCACTTAGTATACAATTAGGCTCTAAATTACTCAACACATCTGTATCATAATGAGGTGATATAACCATATCACTTTGTAAATAACTTATAATATCATATTTAGCTATTTTTACTAATAAATTTTTATTTCTTTGGTATGCTACTCGATGAGGTAACTTATGAGTTATAATTTTTAAATCATAAAAATCTTTTTTTATTGATTTTAAATAGCCGTAAGTATCTTGATTATCACTATCTATAAAAATGATAATTTCATGTTTTTTATTGTCTAAATTATCTTTTAAAGAATTAAGTAATAATTTTAAATGATATAATTCATTAACACAAGTATTTATTACAAAACTAATATTTTCCATTATATTTATTTATTGTTTCTTTTAATCTATCTTCAAAATTACCTTCTATAAATTTATATCTATTTTTACTCATATAGGGTTTATCTAAACCCTCTTCATTTAATTTAATTTTACAAACTTTTCCCAAAATTATAGAAATCATTTCTGCTATATGAGTTAATCTATAAACCTCTTCATATTTACATTCTATAGATTTAACCATCTCATTACTTGAATAAGCATCAATTAAATTAATCAAATCATTCATATGAAAAAAATCCATGTATTTATCTTTATGGATAACCATAGGCTCATCATTTATACATCTTATTATATTAGATTTTATAAATCTAGTATTTAACTCATTTTCATCAAACAAACCCCAAATAATCACATTATAAAAATTAGGTTGTTCATCAATCATATCCGCTATTAATTTTTTGCTAAGACCATAAGGAGTTAAAGGATAATCATACTGTGCCCCAGAACCAAAATGGATAAATTTTTTATAATGATCTTTATTACGTGATAAATTTTCAAACATTTTAATATTGTTTTTAAATATATCATCATTATCTTTTCGTAAACGAGACCCTCCACTAGCAGCACAATGTACAACCATATCAAAGTATTTATCTTTAAAAAAACTATTTACTTGATCAGAATTTGTTAAATCACATATATCTCTATTTATACCGGTTATATTATAACCTTTTAAATTATAACAAAGTGATTTACCTATGTAACCATCAGCCCCTGTAATGAGAATATTCATTATCTTTTAATTACTGTGTTTTTATTAGTAGTTATAGGGGTTGCACTGTGTTTAGGTGTTGCTTGGTTTTCTACTCTGTCTGCTTCGTATTTCCATTTAGTATCACCTAACAATTTTTCTAATTCTTCATCTTTGATTTCATAAAAATTTTCTTGAGATGGAAATTGTCCACCTCTAACTTCACTTGCATAATCCTTTAATGCACCTTGAATCAATTGTCCCGCTTCACAATATCGTTTTACAAACTTGGATTTGAAGTCCCAAAATAATCCAATTAAATCATGCATAATGACTAATTGTCCATCTACTTCATCTCCAGCTCCAATACCATACACAGGTATGTCTAATTCTTTAGCTATCATTGCTGCTGGTTCTTTAGGCATTGCTTCTAACAATAAAGCTGAACATCCTGCTTCTTGTAATGCTAATGCTTGTTTAAGTACCATTTGAGCTTGATCAGCTGTTTTACCTTGTACTCTATATCCCCCCATTTTTGCTCTTGTATGTGGGGTTAAACCTAAATGACTCATAACCATAATTCCAGAATCACAAATTGCTTTAATTCTTTCAATCATAGCACCTTCTACTTTAACCATATCCATACCTGCTTTAATAAATCGTCCAGCATTCTCTACTGCGCTTTCATTAGATATTTGGTACGACATGTAAGGCATATCTCCTATTAATAATGCATCTTTAGCTCCTCTTGATACTGCTTCACAAGAAGATATCATTTGATCCATAGTAACTGGAATTGTTGTTTTATATCCTAGTGTAGTCATTCCTAAAGAATCTCCTACTAGAATTACATCTACTCCTGCTCCGTCTGCAATAAATGCTTGTGGATAATCATAAGCTGTAACACATACTGTTTTTGTTCCTTCACGTTTGTGTTTTCTTAATTTAATAATTGTTGTTTTTGTTTTACTATCTGCTGCCATAATTTAATTATTTTAGTGTAACCCACCCTTGAGAATTATCCCTTCTTGGGACCATAGGAATAATCATATTAGATTTTATCTCTTCATCTGTTAAGTATGGAGACATATCTTCTAATGGATTTCCAAATTCAAGTTTAGGTATTAATTTTTGTTTATTGTCTATTAATATATTACATAGTATGGGTCCTTTATAATCCATAGTATATTGTAATTTGTTTTTTAAATCTTCTTTACCATATATAGTTATAGCTTTAATGTTGTAAGCTTTTGCTACTTTTTCAAAATCAGGTAAAGTGTAATCATTTTTATCAGTTGCTGTGTATCGTGATTCACAATAAGCATCTTGGAATTGTTTAATTATACCATAACATCCATTATTAATAATAAATATTTTAATAGGTAAATTATAATTTTTTACAGTTTGTAATTCTTGGATATTCATTTGAAATCCTCCGTCACCATCTATACAAATAATTTGTTTACCTGTTCCTATAGCAGCTCCTATAGCTGAAGGTAAAGCATAACCCATAGATGAATTTCCAAAGTTAGAAAATAATCTTTGATTTTTTATTTTAAAAGATTGCATACACCAAACTAAATGTCCTCCTTCATCAGGAATTATAATTTCATCATCTGAAATTATTTTATTTAATTCATCTACAACTTCATAAGAGGTTAATATATTAGAATTTTCTATTATTTTTCTTTTTTCGACCCAACCTTTCCACTCTTTACACTTTTCTAACCACATGCTATCTTGTAATGGTATTTCTATGATATTATCTAATATATTATCTATAAATAGTCCTGCATCAGATTGTATTGGTAAATTTATATTTAACCCTCTACCTTTATGCAATTCATTAAAATCAATATCAACCATTACTTTTTTAGCTTCTCGAGCAAATTTACTTAAATCTCCTCCTGTTTGTCTAGTATCTAATCTAGAACCAATTGATATTAGTAGATCACAATTTTGTATTGCAAAATTTGCTCCTCTTTTACCATATACACCTATATCACCTATAAATCTTTTATGTGAATGATCTATTAAATCAAAACCACCCCAAGACACTACAAAAGGTATATTAAATTTATCAATTAATTTTTTAGCTTTATCAATTGAATTAGATAATCTAACTCCATGACCTAATAATATTAAAGGTCTTTTACTTGTACGTAACATGCCCTCTAAAATAGATACCTTTTTATATAAATCAACATCTACTACTTTATTATGAGTAATTTTTTCTATTTTAAAATCTGAAGATGATGTTTGCATATCAACAGGAAAATCAATTAAACAAGGACCAAATCTACCTTCTTTACATTTTTTTATTGTTGTTTTTATAACAGATTCTGCTTCTTCTATTTTTAGTATTTTCTTAGCATATTTAGTAAAAGGTGTAAATGATTCTACAATAGGGGTTTCTTGAAAACCTAATTGTCTAGGGTTAGTTTCTATACATTCACTTGATTCATATGTACTTACTTGACCTGTTATAAAAATGCAAGGTATTGATTCATACCAACAACCACAAACTCCATTTAATAAATTTTGTGCACCAGGACCTGATGTAGATAGAACAGCACCAATTTTGTTTGTGGTTCTATAATATCCTTCTGCAGCCATAGCTGCTGCTTGTTCATGTTGAAAACAATAATATTTTGCTTTTGGGTGTTGACCTATATAGTCTATAGTAGGGACTATAGCACCACCTGTTACTAGGAAGAATGTATCTATATCATTTTTAATTAATAAATTAACTGTATGTTCTAAAGTTCTTACCATATAAATTTTGCTTTATAGTATTCTACAATATCAATCAATTCAGTATTGAATTCCATTTTAGGTTTCCATCCTAAATTTCTTAGTTTATCATCATTTAAAGCATATCTAACATCTTGTCCTTTTCTAGAATAATTCATATCAACATATTCCATCCAAAATTCACTGTTATTAGGTACTTTTTCACCTATATATTCTTTAACTATTTTTTGAACAGTATGTACATTAGCTTGTTCAAAACCACCTGCTATATTATAAATTTCATTTTGAGTTTTTGATTTAATGATTGTGATAATAGCATCTGCTGTATCTTGAGCGTGTAACCAATTTCTAATAGGGGTACCCTCATTATGTAAAGGTACTTTTTTACCTAATTTAAGATATTTACATGCTTTAGGGATTAATTTTTCAACATATTGTCCTATTCCGTAATTGTTAGTAGGTCTTACTATAATATAGGGTAAATTATAAGTTCTAGCCCAAGCTAAAATTAATTGGTCTGCTGCAGCTTTAGTTGCTGAATATGGGTTACTAGGGTTTAATATATCTGTTTCTAAATGTTCACCTTCTGTTATATCTCCATATACTTCATCTGTACTAAAGTGTAATAATATAGGTTTATCTTTACCTTCTGCTCTATAATTTCTTATTAATTCTAATAAGTGATGTACACCATTTATATTAGAATGTATAAAATCATCACTTCTAACTATACTATTACCTACATGGGTTTCTGCCGCGGTATTGATAATATAATCACATTCATATAAAAATTCTAAATCATTTATATCACATTGTACAAATGAAAAATTAGGATATGAGTTAAATTCTTCTAATAAATTTTTATCAGAGGCATATGTTATTTTATCTACTCCTTTAACATACCATTTTTTATGTAAACAAGTACGTGTAATATAAGACCCTATAAATCCTAAACATCCTGTTATGTAAACTGTTTTTATATTATTTTTCATATTTTTTATAGTATTCTAACCAATGGTCTGTCATTTCTTCCATTAACATTTTAAAGGTATATTTAGGTTTCCATCCTAATTCTGTTCTTATTTTTGTTGAATCTCCTTTTAAATAAGGTAATTCTTCAGGTCTTAAGAATTTAGGGTTTTGTATAACATAATCTTTATAATTTAGATTTAAATAATTAAAAACTAATTCACACATTTCTCTAACGGAATGAGTTTCTCCCGTTGCTACAACCCAATCACCAGGTTTATCTTGTTGTAACATTAAATGCATTGCTCTAACATAATCCCATGAATGACCCCAATCTCTATAAGCATCCATATTACCTAATTCTAAATTATCTTGTAGTCCTAATTTTATTCTTACAGCTGCTTTTACTACTTTATTAGTTACAAAATTACTACCTCTTCTAGGTGATTCGTGGTTAAATAATATACCATTTGTTGCGTGTAATTTATATGCGCGTCTATAGTTTCTAACTATATTATAACCAAATACTTTTGAACACCCGTAAGGACTAACAGGATTCATAGGCGTTGTTTCTCTTTGAGAATTATCATCATCAACAGATAAACCAAACATTTCAGAACTGCTTGCTTGGTAAAATTTAGCTTTAGGGCAACTCCTTCTATACGCTTCTAATATATTTAAAACCCCTAATGCATTTGTTTGTACTGTAAATTGGGGGATTTCAAAGCTGATTCTAACATGAGATTGTGCAGCTATATTATATATTTCATCTGGTTGAATTTTATCTAATAGTCTTTCTAATCCACCTTGATCTAATAAATCACCATAATAAGTAGATATTTTACTATATATATTTTCTAATCGATTACTTTGATTTTCAGGTGTTGAATTTCTTCTAACTATACCATGAACTTCATATCCTAATTCTAAAAGATATTCTGCAAGATAACTCCCATCTTGTCCTCCTATTCCTGTTATAAATGCTTTTTTCATTTAAATATATCCATTTTAGTTAAATCAGGCCATTCTTTAATGTCCCATTGTTTTGGTTTTATTTTTATTGCTTCAGGTAGTTTATTTAAACCATTCTGTGCTGTTTCTGGTGTCATGTAATAATGATAACCCATAGAATTTATATTTTGTTGTCTCCAAGGTATGTTCGGATCCCTACCATCATAAGTCATTTTTTTAAGCTCTAAAGCAGCATTTTTATTATCAGTTAATATAACACCACCTCTACCTAAAGCCAAATGTTTTCTAAATTGAAAACTTACACACATAAAAGTTTTAGGTATATAACTATTTTGTTTCCATAATACAGCTGCATCAATTATATTATGGTTTAAGTAATAATAATCTGTCCAATTTTCATCTTTCCATTTCAAGTTTATATTTAATTTATTTGCTAGAAAAGGTATTGATAAATAAGTACGTTTAGGAACATTTATCGTTTTAACTTTAAAATGTCTTAAACATAATTCGATACCATGAGTACAACAATCTACAGCTACCGCATACGGGGCTCCAAAAAATTCTGCTATTTTATGTTCAAATATTTTTACTGTTTCAAAACTCACTTTATATATTTTTTTAATGCAATTTCATTTTCTTTAATATTAAAACCATTTTTTTTATAAAAATTAAGTAGAGGTTTATCACAAAATAATGTTATTCTATAACAACCTTTATTATTTCCAATTTTTATCAATTCTTTAATAAGATCTATTCCAACATTTTTACCTCTCATACTTTTATCTACAACAATATCTTCTATATGGCCTGCTAACTCGCCTCTAATTTTATTTTCTATTACAACAGCACCATAAGCTACAATTTTATTTTCATATACACCTACAACCGAATTAGATGAATTATTTGATATAAATCGTTGCCACGCATCATCTTTACATCTTTGTTCATAATCTATTTCTGTTAGTTGATTTAGTAAAGGCCAAACCTCGTCTAAATCTTTTCTTTCTACTGTTCTAAATTTTAACCCTTTAAGCATCTATATGTACTTTATAACTTGGCCATATACGTTGTTGGTAAACATAACCAAACATTGATAACCACCTTATTAACGAACTAATATTATAATCCCCATTTACATTAACCGTGCTCTCATATCCTATATAACAACATTCCCAATTTAATTTACCTGTAAGTATTTTTTCAAGTGGTACTACATCAAATGTAAATTTTACATCAATTTCAGCATCCTCATTAAAAGAAATTGATCTTGAAACCTCATTATCTCTGAATGTAAGTTTTGTATTAAATACATTTTTTTGATAATCATTTGTTTTTTCAAATTTTGTTTTAACAAATTCTTTAAATTCATCCATAAATAAATTAAGATATTCTTGCTTTTCGTCATAAGGAATTGACATACCTTCTTGGTATGTATCACAATTATCTACCCAACCATATTTGTTATAAAAATTTACTGATGCTTCTTTTATTTCATCATGATTATAATATTGTTTTCCAAATAATTTATGTACTTTATTAAAATCATACGAGTCACCTGGTACCATATCTAAAACTATACTTTTATCTACATTATTTTTTTCCAATAGATTATTTACATAATCTAAACTTTTACAATAAGCTTCATCTAAAAGATTTTCTTTACCTTTAATAAAAGGAATAGCCATACCAGCATAACTAAGAAAAGCACCCGCATCAACAGAGTGAGCGTTTTTTACACTACTTATAATCATATTATCTTGTCTTCTTTTAGCTAAAAAGTGTTTTTCTTCGTCTGTATAATTTTCATATATTAAAGGAAAACCATCTGCCATATTTGTTTGAGACATAAAAAATCTATATTTCTTAGAATATGAAGCAAAATCATTTTTAACAATATTTAATACATCATCTGGTAATTCTTGCCAATTATCATTCCCATGAGCTACTATAAAATCATCTGTAGCTATAGTAATAAAAGCATCATCCATTGAAATATCTTCGAATATAAATGATTTATATGTAACACCATTATAAGTTATTCCTTCTGTATCAAATTCTTTTATGTTTGTAATTCCACATCTTTCAAGTCTCTTTCTAGGACCTATTGAATCAAATTTAGGTAATAAAACTGTTGTTTCTTCAGGTAATGCTTCTAAAAAATCATCATCAAAATGATCATCATGACCATGAGAAATTACAATTGTAAATTTAGGGTTTGTTTTGGCTAATGCCATAAAATATGAGGGGTGATATACAGAAGGAGGTATTGATAACCAACTTCCAAAAGCTGGTTTTTTATACCATGGATCTGTTAATATAATATTGTCTTTATTTTGTATTAATACACTTGCGTGATTAATGAATGTAACCTTTTTCATAATTATATAAATGTTTTATCTAAAGTTTGACCTTCATAGGGTCCTGTTTTGTATTCGTAAACTATTGTATCATCTTCTAGTATAACATAAGTGTGTCCACCGTATAATGTAAAACTTGCATCACCTGCTTTTAATATAGGTTCTGCTATTATTGTGTTATCTAAATCATATAATATACATTTAACACTACCTTTAATTACTACCCATGATTCTTGGGCTATTTGTTCAGGATGATGTCTGTTTTTTGTAATATGTTTATGTGGATCAAATGTTTTGCCTTTTTCCATTTTTAAAGTAGCACATTGTATGAAATTATTTGAGGGTATTATATCATTACGCCCTGTAATATCTTCTAATCTATTAATAACATGTAATAATCTATTGTCTACTTTTGAATAAATTTTTTCCATTAAATTAATTTTTTTAAATGATTATTAAATATTTGATCCGAATTCATAGAATATTTATTTGCTAATTTAAAATTATTTTTTACTGCAGATAATTTATCTTGGTAAATTTTTTCTCCATTTAATATAATATCTTTTACTATGGTATCCAATTCTTCTTTAGAAGTAAATGTAATAATACCATTTATATCAAAAATATCACCTATATTAGGACAACCATAATACACAGGAATAGTACCTGTTAGAAAACAATCACTTATTTTTTCAGTGCAGTTATTTTCTTCATAAGTGTTTTCTATAGCTACTGAAAACCTATAATCTTTTAGCCCATCTATTTTTCCTGGTATTGGATTAAAACCTATACCAAACATATCTAATCCCTTTGAATCAATTATATGATTAACAAAATCTAATCTTTTTTTATGTCCTGGTAGAAAAGCTTTGTTAGATGAGATACAAGAAATATTTTTAGATTTTGGATATATTTTACAAAGACTATCATCTGCTAATAAAGGCCATTCTTTTGTGTGGATGTTTTTATTTAAACATCTCCATAAACATAATCTTCTTTGTGAATTAGGTAATGTTAATAATTTAGCATCATATGTTAAGATTAATTCAAATTTATTATAATTTTGATATACTAAATCATATACTTCTTTTTGGATTTTATTATACAAAGGACTTTCATGTAAATCTGCTACTATTTTTCCTTTAGGAAATTTCTTTTCATTTTTTAAATATGGTAATAAATCCATATCTGTTATGATAGTCATATCAAAATCTCCCTCTTCTAAATTATACACAAAACTAAAATCTTTTGGTATATAGTTAGTTTCTTGAAAATAACCTATAACATTTATTTGTGGTAATTTTTCACCTTTTAATTCATCTTTTGAATTTACTCTTTTATATCTTTTTTTATTTCTTACCTCAACTTCATATTTTACATTTTCTTGACTGTCTCTATAAGTACCATCTTTTAAAGGTCTTTCTCTTTTAGGTGCATTATTAAATACTACTGTAGGGAAGTCTAGATTTGTAATTTTTTCAGGGGGACACATTTCCATAACTGAAAATTGAAGTTGTAAATCTACAGCATGTTTAAATATTTCATTATCAAATCTTGATATAGCATCTTTTTCCCAATTAAACTGTTTATGTAAAAACCATCTAAATGAGTGTAAATGACCAGCTCTCCATTTATCTTGCCTATATAATGAATTTTCATGAATAAAAGAATGATAATCACTATTTTGAGGGTTGGGTAAAGTTATATCATCGCCACCATTCCAAACTCTCATTCCTCCATAAGTTAACCAACAATCTTTTTTATTATAAACTTCATTTAATTGTTCTAATACAGTAGGGGTAGCAAACCAATCATCACCACATAATTCAACTAAAATTTCATTATCATCTTTATTTTTCATAAACTCATAAGAATATTTAAAATAATTAGTGGGGGAATCTAAGTTTACCTTATTGTTTATAATATGAAATCTTTTATCTTTACCTACTTTTTTATTAACTATATCCATAGTTTTATCAGTAGAAGCGTCATTAACATAAATAACTTCATAATTATCATAGGTTTGTTCTAAGATACTTTCTAAATGGGTTTCAGCCCACTCTTCATTGTTATATGAACAACATATTATATTAAATTTATTTTTTATCATAAAATTTGATTGTTTCTGTGAGTCCTTCTATTAAATTATATTTAGGAAACCAACTAGTAGATTTTAATTTAGTGTTATTCCCACAAATATATTTTGGGAAATTTTTTCTATCTATAGAAGAATTAAAACTTATTTGAGATTTACTTCCACACAAATGTTTTATTGTTTCTATAATATTTTTTATTTCATATTGATTTCCTGAACATATATTAAAAATACCACTTTCTTGGTTGCTTATTAAACGATTTATAGCTCTAGTAAAATCTTTTATATATAAATAATCTATAACTGAATCACAAGAATTTAATTCTATATCTTTATTTTTTAAGCATAAATTAATAACTTTAGGAATTAATCGTGTTTGAACATCATTAGGACCAAAAATATAACAAGGTCTAATCCATGTCCATTTAAAATTATTAATATGACAAAATTTTTCAGATATAGATTTAAAAAAATTTTTAGCTAACCCATAATCATTGTTAGGCATTTCTTTATCTAATTCAGTAATTATATTATTGTTAAATCCATATTCAGCAAAAGAACCAACCCCCATAAAATATAAATTATCTATATTTGAGAGTATTTTCATAAGTTTAATACCTATTTTAACATTATCGTATTGATTTTCATTTATATCATAAAAGGAATTACCATAAGACCATCCACAATGTATGAATATATCAGGTTTAAAATCAATAATTTCTGATTTAATTAAATCCCAATCACTATTTAATCGAATAGATATAGGAGCTATATTATACTTTTTAGATAAAGAATTATATAAATGCTTTCCTAAAAAACCATTAACTCCGGTTATTATTATTTTAGGTTTACTTTTTCCCTCCATTTTTCTATTTTGTAATGTTGATGATAATTCCATTTAGATATTTTACTACAATGTTTATACCATTCTTTATCTTCCTTTAATTGTTTAGCTAATTTACGAGCTCTTTCTACATCATCTACATCTACAGATAAATCAGGGTGACATAACCTTTGTGTATCTACTTTTTCATTTCCTATACATGGGA
>MDTG01287499.1_pt1 | contig 17328 bp, 14 predicted proteins | sample 811421 | NCBI WGS metagenome assembly MDTG01 (sample SAMN05326645, study PRJNA326480) | marine metagenome | isolation source: seawater | place: Pacific Ocean: South East | collected 2011
CCCTTCGTGACGTGCACTCTTCGTGCCACAAAAATGAGGATGATGGCGGCGACGACTGTCAAGACGATCCCGGGTGCGCTTTGGAATGTTCGACGCATCCGCTCCGCGCTGTCGCGGACGCTCCCGAAGCGTCCCGTGACTCGACGCTGCTTATCCATTGTGATTTCGTACACGGTTTTGTCCGACGCGTCCAAGTTTCTCGCAAAATCGATGCCATATTCGGTGTCGGTTATCCTGTACATCACGAGGGCGTCCGCGTCGTTTGCGGAGGAGTAGACGTTGAGATCCATCGGCAAGCTGAAGTTTCGATCCAATATATTCATCGGATTGTACAGCCAGAGGCAAAGGAAAAAGCGTCCCAGCTCGCTCTGAGGGCCGTCGGCAAAGGCCTTCCATGCAGGATTGAGCATCGCGTAGACTTCCGCGTCATCGTCTGGTGTTTCTCCGGTGGCAAAAGCTTCCAGCGAACGGGGGTGTTTGCAGTCATGAGCGTGGATGTCCTCGTGTTCCGTGTAGCGCAACACATTGGGTATGCACCGACCGCCGCCCTCCGATGCGATGTAATCGAGCGGGATTCTATAATCTCGATGGTTTGGTTTGATGAGGATCTGCGGGATCGTGTCCAATTGCTTGATGATCTCGTCGCTTTTGCTGCACTTTTTGATGAAATCCTTGATCTTATCGTGCTCCTTTTCGAGAGCGGACATGGTTGAAGCGTTGTACCCGCTGTTGTACACACTATCAAGTTCGGTCACGGCAGTATTCACGACCAATCCGAGCAGCGTGCCCTTTGTACCATTTTTCGACGGTTCGTCATAGATGTTGAACATGTAACGCAGCGGGGTCTCCGTCAGCGGAAGCGTCCGAATCGAAAAATTGTCCACCTCGTCCGTCGTCTCCGGTCGAAAGTGATACGAGACGTACGTTGGCTCGCTGAAAAACGGCGGCCACTCTTGGACGACGGCGGACGCGATGAGGACGACGAGAACGCCAATGATTAGCACGGGTACAATCGGCGCAATCGCGCTCCCAAAAGACGCACCAACCGCATATATCACAAGGGCCAGTGCCACCATAAAGCCCGCCAAACTTTCGACCGTCGACGATGCCGACTGTTTGAGCTCCTGCGAAATTCGGGCGGCCACGGCGTCGACGTTTGTGTTTTCGACAACCTGGTCGGAGATGGCGCTGGCCACAGCATTTTGCTTGATGATCAACGAGCCGGCGACGTTTTTGTTGCTACAGTCTCCGCCCAAATCGACAATATTGATCGCCGTGCCGCTCTGCGTTGTGACGGCGCTGAGCGAATTCGTGATGACTGTCGCGGCATTCGCGTACATCGACACGACATTCGACGCACTCGCGTATCCAATGCCAAGAGATCCGACCTTGGACATGGCTTCTTGCAGCATCTGCTGCTGTATGTCGCTTTGCACGTTCGTATCCGTCTTGGCGTCGACGAGCTGCGTGTTGCGCTGCAGTGCTTTGGCATTTTGCTCAATGATCGTCTTTTCTGCTTGTGTGCATCCACTGATCTTGTTTACGGCGGTTGTCACCTGGTCTTGATAAACGTGCGTTTGGTTTGACACGTTGGTCATGACAGATGCCATGCCGTCGGCGATATTTTTCGACGATGACCCACCCATTTTTTATTCTTGTACGCATTTTTTTGTTTGATGATACGAATCGGGCTCGCGGTATTCCACGATCACCGCAGCAACGCATGCGAAGACGACGCTGCCGATCAGAGAAGCTCTCACCTTCCGGTCACGCACATGCGACAAAGCTGCACGAATAAGCAATGTTGCGGACGGAATCACCATCAGCAGCGTGTAGTATGGGATCTCGCGGTACTCAACCACCTCGGTCACGCGCTTTTTGCCAGCGTCCGCCATGCACTGGTGAGTGTCCATGTCGCACGTGCCACAGCCGAGCTCCGGTGCGAGGCAGTCGTTTTGCGTGATGCACTCGTCGTGGATGCGCCGACTGCAAAACTCGTGCGGGATGCGGTACTCATGCCCCGCCAGTCGGTTGACGCAAACCGCCTCGTACTGTTTTGTCGAATCGGCGGGTCGTTGGCAAATACTCTTGTTGACTGCATTGTATTGGCATATCTTGGATTCGCCGCGCAGAACAAAAGACAAGACGCCGTACACGATCGCGATGATTCCACCAATCAGCAAATCACGCCACAACGAACGCCGATCGCCCAACCGTCGAGACAGCCCAACGACGCTCAAATACACGAGTTCCACGATTCCGCCGACGAGCAAGATGTGCGAATTCACCAATGCTCCTTGGTCTATCGGAAGATGGGAGCGTGGACAGACTTTGCGAAATTGATCGATATTGACCTCGGATGAGATATCGGAATTCGCGTATGCTTTGACAAAAGGCTCGCACATATCGGAGCAGCTTTCGACCGTCCAGTTTTTGTCATATATGGCGTTGCCCATCTCCTTTTGCAAGTCTGCATGATTTGTGCAAAAATTTCCAAAGCACAAATTCATGCTGGCCCTTTCTTTATCAGTCATGTCGGCGCTTTCCGAAAACTTGTTGATGCATTGGCAGTGCTTATCGTCAACGGTAACAAACGCCTTTTTGATATCCTTTGTATCGGCTTGCATGGCAACGTTGCCCAGCTTCGTCGTACACGAAGTGATGAGCATGTTGATGTTATTTTGCTCAGCTGCACGCAGACATGTCTGAAGTAAAACTCCCTGACAGTTATTATAGATTTCCAGACACTTTTTGGGCGCTAATGATGTCAACAAAGAGTCAAAACGAATGCTCATGTATAACATGGACATGATCGAGTGATCTGCTATTCTTCCATTCAAGCGTACGCCCAACACAATGTTGCCCTTTGAGAGTCGGTCTTTGTCAACCTCATCGGGCGTGCATAGAGGTTGCGGACTTGGCGTGTACACAAGATATGTTATGTTGACGTTTGTATCAACAGTGATCTGTGTGGGCAGTTTGTCATCGATTTTAACATTTGCGTCTGCAAAAAATCGTTGCAAATACGTTTGCAGTATCATTCTGTTGTTGTGGTTGTTTTGGAGCCAATCTTCATACACACTCAGCGGCACAACAATCGATACTTTGTCAATTTCTGTAAATTTTGGGAACGTGTACCCTTGTGAGAGAGACTCCAAACAGCATTCGATATTTTGTCTTTGTTGTTCATCAGCAGAATTTTTCGCATCGAAAGCGTTTCTGAAATCCGTTTTCAAGCCCTTGAAATACTGGTTGTGCAGTATGTTGGTAGGACTAAACAATAATGAAAACTTCTTATCTAAATTTTTCCGCGCAAGAATGTGTTCGGCGGACGGGACATGCTCAAAGTTGTACACGCGGTTGAAAAAGTCGTGACTGACGACTTGCACGCAGAGACTTGCATTCCAATACAGCTTTGCATCGGTTGGAATCGTCGTTTTATTGAAGTTTCGCAGCCAATTGAAAATCGTCGGATCGTGTGTGTAGGCCGGTCCCTTTCCTTCGATGTATGTCGGAATGCGACTTGCTTTGAACTTGAGCTTCAGATTCATCGGATACCGGTGTTTTTCTTGGTCGCCGAATTGGGTCAGGTTTGTGTGTTCGAGTATCTCAATCGAAATCCGTTCTGACGGTTCCAATCCATGATTCTTCAGCACAATATCGCCAGCAAACTCGCCACATTCTACTCGTGTGTCGACGTGACACCCGAAGTTCGTTCTAAATGTAGGTTCTTTTCTGCAGGCCATACTGCGCGGATTACCGGCGACGGTCACCGCCTCCTTATTTTCGCACAACTTTTGGTAATCAACCACATTTTCATAAAATGGTGAGCACTTGGCAGGGGTGGTAGGTTGATAAACAATGGCCGGATACTGGATTGCATCTACCTTTCCGCAATCCAGTGGTCCCTTGGTGGACAGTGGACCGCCTTGGACCATGTTTATATTATTGAATGGCGGCGTACTGTTATTGTTTGCTGCATACAACCACAATGTCATTTCTGGCGAGGTTGCCTCCGCGTTGACGAGAGACCAGGAAGCGGTTTCTCGTACGCCTTTTTTGTAGTCGTACAATGACTCAAAATAATATGCACATCGGGGTCGAGTCTTGTCTTTGTCTATCTTACTTTCCGTTTCACAATTGTACGTATCGTACACATGCAAGCGAAACCCGTCTGGAATTTTAGGAACACCTCCGTAACAACTCGCCCAATCAAACCTCCAAAAACTCTGGTCCCCTTTGAGACACTTTTCACCGTTCGTGCACACAAAGTCATCAACGGTGAGACACCTGTCGGCCAAGTTGTCCTTGATTATATCGCCACGGTATATTGCCTTTATTTCGCTGTCAGAAGAGGCAATTTCTATCTCCATTTGTTAGTGTCGACGAAAAAAAAAGCGAGGACTTTCACGTAAAACTCAATGGATTGCGTGATGCGAAAGGCGGCTAGACACTTTCTTCACACGATGACGTGCCGACGCAAACGATTGAGAAGAGCCAGCCGAAAAAATCGGCCGCGTCGAGCCGTACACCGGAGAGCGTCTCAGAAAGCAAAAGGGCACCAGTCATCTCAATTATTTTTTTCGGTAATGAAGCAAGCCGCAAGACGGAGCTGCTACTGAACCGAAGTGGGTGACGCGAACATGAACTAATTGCCTTGATACTGGACCAACTGATGTGTGCGGTCGCTGTGAAGACACGCAACCGGCCGCCCGATAGACGAATCAAAATTCAAAAGCGTGGGTGTGAAAATACTCCGTCCCATGATGCACTACTTTTCACCAAACACAAATCACGAATCCAAAGTTTCCTCCCGTGTGCATGTTAGGCTCGTCCCCCATACGATCGTCTCCGTCGACGAACGTATGCATGGTACTGTTGTATGAGATATAAGATGCTGGGATTGCCCGTTGCTCTTGAGGCAGGTTGTATTTCATACACTTGATCAATGCATCGAATACTCCGCGCCTAGTCATCGCTCGCTCAAGTGATCCATACTCATATGCCCATCGATGGTATCTATCAAAATCTGGACACTCTAGCATTCTAGCGAATACGCCACAAGTAATCCATTTGCATTTACATACACTACTATTATAAGAATGTCCTGGGTAACGTGACGGATTTCACCGGACGACCCGGTCGCAAAGCGACCGATCTGGCGCAATGACAAAGTCAATGAGCGCACCGGGCCAAGACTCGCACGTTCTGAGGTGTGCGTAGAACTCGGGAGCTGCGGCGCGCACCATGGGGAGACGCGTACCGGGCACGCGCGGAAAGTCGTGATGCTCGTTGTGGTATCCCACATTAAAGGCAAGCCAGTTTAGCGGGCCATAGTAGGAGTAGGTCTCCTGTGTGGCGCCACGCGGTGCATGGTGCTCGGCCAGAAAGTGGCCCGACGTCGGATGCAAGCCACCTGCAATCAGCGCGCTCCACACGAGAAAGCAGAGCGCCTGTGCGTCGGCACGCCACAGCAAGATCATTGCCACGCCTTGTGCAAGTGCGTGCACGCCTTCGACGCGCGAGGGTACGCGTGGTCGCGTAAGCACGGGACGCAGTGCGTACGCGACCAGCTGGAGTGCCAGCCACACGAGCTTGCCAGGCACGCCACGCGCGTACCGGGCCTCGAGTTCGCTCGGCAAGTCGGCGTCAAGGCCCACAACGCCCTGGTGGCGGTGGTGCTCGAGATGGTAGGCGCGGAAAGGCTCGCAAAAAGGAACCACGAGTGGAATGTTCAGCAGCATCGCGAAGAGGCGATTGCGCGTGCGGCCGCGGAAGAAGAGGTCGTGTGTGGCTTCATGCACGGCCAGAAAAAGCGCCTGCGCGAGCGTAGCGCCGCCCACGTACAGTGTGATCAAATAAACCGCAAGTGGCAGCGTCGACGCCCACGTGGCAAGCAGCAGTTGCGCGACAACGAGCACCGCACCAATGGCCGCACCGCGCGCGTCAGCGCCCATGAGGGCGCGCACCTCAGGATGTGCCTTCAAGATCGCCTCACGACGAGCCGCATGTGGCTCACTCGCGCACGTGCGCGTAAAGTCGCTCGACGAAGACACCATGACCATTCGTCTTTGTCGTCAACAACTAAAAAAATTGATTATTGATGGTCGAAAAAAAAAAATGGACGAAAAGAATTTGGGTGTGTGCGTGGTGTGCTTGGAAGAGAGGCCGGAAGATCTCTATCAAGGAATGTGCGAGTGCAAAGGGATCGCAGTGCATGCAGAGTGTTTCGAGAAGATGCTGCGTGTGCCTTCTCATCGCATGAGATGTGCAGTCTGCCGCTCGTCGTACGGGTTTTTCGTCACGGAGCACAACACCACTTTTTTTGAGTGTGCTTCCAAAGTGGATGTACTGATTGTGTCGCTTTTGCACACAATGTTCCCCCTCGGTGTTGTGGGCATGTGGTATATCGCGACTTACATGCTTGATGAACCATCGTTTGTGCCCGCGATTGCCCTTGTAACTTGCACGTGTGCCACGTCGTGCAGCATGGGTCTCTTGATCTTCAGCTATGGCGTCTTCGGGTGCGTCCAGCCCCGTAAAAGAATGCACTACACTGTTGACTTTGGGTTATTAAAGGCACGGACGACGACTTCAAATGTGTGAGCCAAAAAAAAAAAGAATTAGAAAGAGAAAAGGAACAATGTCTATCTCTGTGGATCTGGAAAAAATGAGACAAATGAAAGATATTTCTAGCGTTCACGACTATATTGACCAACTCGCATTGCAAGAGAAAGCGGCGGAGAAAATAATCACGGTCGCCATAAATGAGTATAGGGAAGACGAAGAGGACTTCAAGGTGTTGAGCGACCGTGACTCGACTGCGGAAGAAAAATCGAGTGCCAGAACTCGTCGTTGCCACGCATTTTTGGAAATGTACAATAAACTCGGCGAATCGTATGAGCTGAAGAAGCTCTTGCTAAGAATTACGGCGTGCAACGAAACGAACTTGATACGAGCACAGGTCATCAGCGACCTCAGACGCGTTATCCGACAGAGTGAAGAATTAGTAAACGGAAATGTCGCATTGAACGATTTTGTGAACAACAACAAGGATAACCTATTGCTTTCGTTGGACACGTTGCGCACGCTTGGTCGCAATGCGCTCCCGATAGGAATGGGAATCGTGGCATACGACGGACGTCTGTGCACCGTGAATAAGGTAACACGCAACTATGATTGTGCCCGTTACGGTCATCAGATTGTATTGACAGACATCAGGAGCGGCGAACGCTTCACTGTTCCGCATTCCATAGATCATCAGCATGTTCGTTACCAACACGTGTATTATGACAGGAAGGGCCGAGTCGCGTGCGACGCATACGGCAAAGGCGGCACCTTCACGTGGAAAACGGGCTGTAAGTTGCTTGTGAAAAAGGGGGTGTACACGGATGTGGCCGATTGCAAAGAGAAAGTCGTCAAACAGAATCGCATGTACCCTGCCAAACATCCCAAACTCGCTCTCTGTCACATGTTACTTCGGGAAGGGGAAGTGTATTCGTCTTGATCGATAAGTTTGGCGACGATGACATCTAGATGCGCCGTGATGATCGACACGCACGTTTTGTGTGTGCGTTGACGCCAAAGGTCGACGGATTCGACCTCAATGGGGGTGGCGTTCGTATGCTGCTCGCAGAGACGATTGACGATTTGACGCAATAGCTGCGCATCGCCCAGCGCAGAGTGCACGGTGCGTTCACCTCGATTGAAGAGCCTGAGGTTGAGGGCATCGATCCCCGCCGGCCGAACGCCGAGTGTCCATCTCGCCCACTGCATCGAATCGCCGAAACCAACGACGTTCGGTGGCAGCGACAGGTTTGCGCGTTCGAGTTCGGCCCGAAGTACGTGTGAGTCAAAGGCCTTGCCATTGTGAGCACAGAGACACACCGCCACGTGAACCCCCTTCAGCACACTGACGAATTTGCGCAGTTGCGTGTCGATCGGCTGCGCGCCAGCTGCCTGCAGCGTGCTCATCGTATGGCCATGTATTGCCGTTGCCGTCGGATCGATTGGAACATCGGGAAGCACAAGCAACTCTCCTTCACAGCAGTCCGCTGACCATCCGATGCTGATGATGCGACTGCGCACGCCCAATCCGGTCGTTTCCAAATCCCAATAGATCCATTTCATTTTTTTTTTCTTTGAACTCGAAAGCGGTGATCGCGTCGCGCGTCGACAAAGAAAACGTGCCCCGTTCGAACGTGGACTTCGATTGTACGATCTTCTTGGCGTCGCACGATACCGAGACGCATCGCCGACACCCGTCGGGACAAAAGCACGACGCGGTCTCCGACGCAAAGTGGCGGCGTGTAAGTGCTTTTCCAACGGCGCTGCAAACGGGTTGCAGCAACGCGCGCTATGCGTTCGCCATCACGAAAGAAGCGGAGCGGGCCGTGATGCGCTACGATCAGCTCCCAGATTTCGTCGGACAGGTACATTGTTGGGGAGTCCAAATGTGGAGATCAGTCTGATTGTAAAAACCAGAGGGCGGAAAAAATACACCCGAAGGTTGTGCGTACAAAATCACGTTTCATTTTGGTTGATCACGTATTCGCGCGCACTATGAGAAATATTACCATATTTTGAATCCACTTTGATTACTTTTTATTTAGAATTTTCCAAAATGATGCTGGCAGGTGAACATGTTCAAGAGGGATTGCTCTTTGGAACATTGGTGCAATATCTTCTGGTGTGTATCCTGCCAACCCGCAGCCGATTTCCGTTACAAGAAAACCAAAATTTGTGTGTGTTTCAGCAAATGTGATGAATTCATCTACATATTTTTTAATTTTTTGTGTGCTCAGAGTTTTGATTTTATCGTTTTTAGTTGGGATTGCATAGGTGTTTCCGCATAATCCTCGAGCTATATTGTATTTTGCGCCAAATTTGAGTGCGGTCTTTGCGGCTCCTTTGCCGTGTCTACCCGCTTCATTTGAGCCAAATACAAATATTTCGTTGGATTCAATGTGTTCTACGATTCTGGTGATTCTCATTTGAATTACTGAATAAATATTTTGTCACGATTCGCATACTTCCAGTCCAGAAAATCAGAAAATCTGCGATTCGAAAACTCTCTACGGATTGTCGTCGGCACGCGGACGCTTCTTGGCAGCGTCAACGACGATCTTCAAACCACCCGCGTTTTTTATCGCATTGCGTTGCGGCTGCGTCATTTCGCTCGTCTTCGGGTACTCGCCCTTGCGCTCGTGCCACTGGTTGACGATGGATATCGCGAATTCTAGGTCGTGCCCCTCGTCTTGCCCGAGCCACGGAATGCATTGACGCAGCTTCAAAATCTGAAACATGAGATCCTTCTGCTTGGCACGTTCCGCGCCAGCCTCGTCCAGTAGACGTTGCAACATCTCAATGCGCGACTCGATATGCGCGTCGTTCTCCTGCACAAACTTGCAAAATCCGGGCAGAAAGCGCTGGAGGTCACACCGTTCCTTTTCGAGCACTTCAACCTCTCCAGAGACGCAGCCGCCGCGCGCTTTGACCTCGCGCTCGGCTATGGATTGCAACTGCGCAACCGCGTGCAGGCTAAGCTGTATGGCGGTACGCGAATTGCTCGATAGCACGACGATTGGCACGCGCCCGCTTTCGACATTGAGAAATGAAACATCGCAAGCCCCGCTTATGTTTGGAATCGACGCGCTTTTTAGAGAGACCATGAGCGCGGCGTTGATGCGCTGATTCTGCGCGCCTTGAAAGACATCCCGTCGAAATTTTTCCATGTCGTTTTTCGAGTGGAGTCGCTCCACGTTCTTTACTTCTAGGAGGAGCTTGAGGCCGTTTGGAGTCGTCACGAGACGGTCTCCTTGCGCCGTGATGCGACTGGTGTCCACTATGTCGCACGCCAACGTCTCCATCACCAATTGCTCCACCTCCGCTTCGGCTACCCCGCCCATTTCCTGCGCGGTTGTCCGTTCGAGACCCGTGCGCGATTCGACGGCCTGCAGCAGCTGCTCCGTAGCCTTTTGGTGCGCGTCCGAAGCGGTCTGCGCCTGGTTGAGCATGGCCTTGTAGTTGTTCACCTGCTCCGTCAACATCTGCACCATCTGATCCCGCTCTTCAATCCGTCGGTTGCACACGTCTTCAACGCGCTCAGCCGACAGACGTGCCGCAATCGTGGTCGTCTCGTGCGCGTCTTCCAGCTTTTGCTTAAGTTTGAGCACCTGCTCCTCGTGCGTATTCGGAAGAGCTTCAACCACGGTGCCGACGAGCTCCAGCAAACTCGCCACCGTTTCGGGCGTTTGCATCACCCACCACTCATTCGTGCAACGGTGCGTCGGCACTGTCAAGGTGATTGTTCGCGTCGCCATTTTCCTTGCACGTCTTCGCGACCTCATTTTGATTCCGAAAAACATCGCACGCGCGAATGGTGGCGAGACACGCCTGCACGGAATCGTCCACCACGGCGCGACGCACCAGAGTCTTTTCGTCAATCGTCGTCATATTCTCCTCCTCGTGCATCATCCGCATGAGCGCGTACTGTGTCTCGCGTGTTCGCCCGCGGAACTCGCCGCGCACAAAGAGACCCGATGCGTTGACGACTTCGTGCCAACGCGGATCGATTTTTCCGCTCACCGGAAATGTCGCCACATATCGTAAAACGCGAACGGTTGCGTTTTTTTCTTTGTGGGCCTTGAATCTGACCGCTCGGTTGATCACCTGACGCTCTTCTTGCACGTTATCCGCCGGCTCCGCGATGTGAACCAGGTGGACACGTTTGAGATCGATGCCTTGGGCGCCCGCATCCGTGATGAAGAGGACACCGATTCGGTGCCGTTGAAACGCCGCAATTTGTTCGGCCCGTTCAGCCTTCGACATCGAACCATCGATGCGAAACGTGGTCTTCGGGCGACCCCACAGGCGCATCAACGCCACAATCCCCGTGTCTTTTCGACTCGAGTACACAACCTGCTTCGCATCCTCGTTCAAGATCAGGCGTTGCACAATCTCGCGCATCTTGCTTGATTCTGCGGCGTCGTCGAATGGACAATTGCAAATGGAACGCAGCGCCGTATTGTAAGTGTTGCGGGACGAAGAAACGCGCTCCCTCGTCCCGCTTTCCAACGGCAAGGCAAACGTTTGCCGTCGATTTTGAAAGTACAAGAAGGTCTGCGACCACGACATTGGGCACGAGATCACCTCCTCCTCAACGCGCGCGTAGTGGTGCATTTTTTGAGCATCCGCGCGCGGGTCATAGTAGCTAATGCGATCGGTAAGGTCGTCCACTTGCATCATCTTGCGCAACGCGGCCTCCTCTACGATCGCGTCGTGGACAATCGGCGTTCCGCTCAAAAATACAACGTGTGGACACTCGTGAATTCGCGCCATCCAGCTGAGCATACGCGTTGACGCGCGATCCCACGCATTGCGAAACCGATGCGCCTCGTCGACAATCACCATCTGAAAGTCGCGTGGCTGCTTTCCATTTGTATCATCCATGTACTCATAGTGCTGCACGCACGCCGTGATGCGCGCATAATCGCTCGTGTTGCAGCCGAACATCCGCTGGATTTCGTGTTTCCACTGCTCGACCGTACTCTTGTCGCAAAGGACGAGTGTCCGGGCGCCATCTCCGAGCTTTTGCATGCACACGCAACCGCCAATGGTTTTGCCGCTGCCCATGCCCCAGTAAAGGTAAAACGGAAATCGCATGTGAGGCAAGAGTTTTTGGATACGTTTCTGGTGCGGTTGGAGCACAATCGGCCGTCGTTTTTCCCACGCAATCGGCCTGAGCTCGGAGTCGTCGCGTCCCATTTTTTTTTCTGTCTTAGCGAAGACACACAAAAAAAAGCTCAATGTCGCGCCCGGTTTGCGGGCTTTTACAAACAATTTATGCCGAATTTTGGGGACGTTTTGCGATGGCCAGAAAGGCGAGGGGCGTGTCGTCCTCCGGGTCACTTTCCGCTGCCGCAATCTCGTCGGATGCATAGACCATCGTCTCTGCAAAGCGTTTGTGCTGATCGCCACCGTCCCTGAGGCTGATCGTAAACGATGCACCATTGCGATCTAAACGGCACCGCTTCGGACCCGCGCGCATGCCGCCTTCCATTTCCGGAGCAGGTGCCAATAAGATGTGCTTTGTATCGACCCAAATCACCGTCAGGATCACCTCATGGGGCTTGCACGCGCAAAAAGCCGTCGGGCAGCATGGATAGATGCAGACCCTCGCGCAATAGGAAGCGGATGCTTTGAACATCGTGCGCCGTCGCCCACGCGGGTTGGTATGTCTGAAATCCACCACCGAAATCCCCTCCCCCCCAAAAAAAATTTTTTTGAAGGGGGGAATTGGCAGCACAAAAAAAAAACAAACACAAGATAGATTCTATCCGAAAAAGTCGATGCCCGTGGATGCGGAATTCTTTGTTTGCTCTCGCACAACGTCTCCAATACCACAAAGCGTGTCGATGCGCGTCTGGTGGATCCGCACCCACGACCAGCTCTTCCACTTGTTGATTTCCCAACAACACGACGAGACCACGATCGAATACGTTTGCCGCATCCTGCGCGTGTTTGTGCAACGTAACTACACACACAGGGTGATTGTGAAATACATCCAGTGCTTGTGCCAGGTAATGATCATGCACAAGGGCAATCGAAAGATTCGTCGCTGCGTCTCGTCCATCATGTACCGACTCATCGTCACCTACCCGTCGTGCTTACGCATCGTCGTAGCCGACCTGTTGCACGAAATCAATTACAGCGATTACGACCGTGCGATCATGCCCTTGATTGTTCTCACCGTCATGTTCGATTGCGACGCCAAGGACACGCAGCAACTTTTGGAGAAACATCGTCTGTCCTTGGCGATCGCGATCAAACATTCGTTGACGGAAGGCGGATCGCACGAAATGGTACTCTTTCTTTTCCGCATGCTGCTTCAAGCTGGCCATAGGGACGCGATCGTCTCTGCGAACATCAACACGGTACTCTTCTCCGTCCTCGACAATTTACCGCCGACCTTTCGGATTTTGCGCGAGCTGTTCTTCATTGCGCAAAACTTTAGGGTGTTCCGCTGTCCGTCGTGGAGCGTTGTTCAAGAGAAGTTGCTTCTCGAAGGGCCACTTTCTTTGAACCAAGACTGCGCCATCTGCACGGAGGAAGTTGCCACGAATCCGATCACTCTGCGTTGCGGACACGCTTACTGCAGGCAGTGCTTACAAGATTTCATCAAATCCCGCCTTGAGGGTTGCATGTCTTGCTTGGAGGAACGGCCACCAACATGTCCTCAATGTCGAGGCACTGTCACGTGCAAAGACATGATCCGCATTATGTGAGCAGTCAGCGTCGTATCTCGGCGCAAGTGCACGCAATGCGCGCCGCGATCACGCCGACTCCCAATCCCATCAAGAATATGGTTGGTTTGGGAATACCATTGTCGTTGTTCTTATGCAGCAAATTATGAATTCGTACTTCGCAATCTTCTTCGAATTGACGAGTCAAAGTCATTTTACTTGGTAAAACATTTTTCGGTATTGGAGCGCATTGGGGATGGTGCTGGTCGGGGGGGGGGAAGCGGCGATCCGGTAGCAGATCTGTGATGGAGTCATGCACCACGCGAATGCAGATTAACGTCGGCGGGTTCGAAAGCACGCAAAGAAGCTTATCATGAGCAATCGAAAAGAGAATGTGCCACACATCTTCGCGCTTTCAGGTCTGCTCACCTCGAGAGGCTCTCGCGGCGCCTTGTCCGTATCGCACTCACGAGGCGACCGAGGAAAAGTGCATGCGCACCAAAATGAAAATGATGTTCAATACAAAAAACAAAAAAGATGTCGTATCCATTTCGCAAGAACATCACATTCTTTGTGCTTTATGGCATTGCTTCCGCAGGCGCCCAGCAGCAGGCCACGTGTGGCGAAATCAAAGCACTGTACATTGGCGATGGCGGCGCGTCTGGCTGCTGTAACGCGACGCACACAAAACAAATCGATGTCGCATCTATCATGCCGCCACCGCCGCCGCCGCCAACGGATGGTTACAACACGGGCAGCGTTGACTGGAACACGGGCGAAACGCTTCCCGTCGAGCTCCGAACTGCGAAACTGCCCGCTTGCTACGCAGGCAACAACACACTCGATGGCAATGGCACTCCCGATCACGACCAGATGGGACTGTACGCGGGTTCGATCGTCGTTCCCTTTGGCGAACACATCGCCAATGGCATAAGAACCCCCAACATTGGATTTCATGACAAGATCGTTTTCATGGAAACTTTTGCTTCCTGGTGTATCCCCTGTTTTTGGATGGCGCCTAAATTGTATAATTATGCCAGAAACAACCCCTTCCCCAACAAGGTCATTTTTGCGGCATTGAGCAAGGATACCGACCTCGATCACAGCGTGAAATCCGAGAGCAACACTGGTCCACGCCTCTGCCACAGCTGGGGGGATCCCTCGTTTGTGAACAAGGTGAGGAAGCCGGGGAGCGTGCCAATGGACGAGAACGAGATGTTTGCCGGCGTCATTCTGAATGCAGACTTCCTGCTACCGGACCTGGACGTGGTCAAAACGATTGGACTATCTTTGCCGACTGCCATTGTCTACGACGCGAGCAGCTTGGAAATCCTCGCCAAGATTAGAGGGGCCCCGGCGATTGTTGAGCGGAACAATCTGTTCACACCTGAATTCCTTCAGCTACTCATAGATCGACAGGCGGGCGGAGTGACCTCGATTGCGTTCGTTCAAAGCCCACTGGCAGGCGACGGGCTGCACCCGATAAAGTATGCACGCCAACAATATCTGGTGGAGCGGAATGCAGCGTACGTGCAAGTACCATGGGCATTCCTATACGGCGACGGGCGCCTGACTATTCATCGCGCGATCGAAGACACGGCCGGTGAATTCGCAATAAGAATGCCAAGTGTGACGTTCACGTCTCCCGACACGGGCGGATCTCTCGTTTACACCAAGGAGCTGACGCCGCCGCAAATGTGCAATTTCTACGGCGGTGACAGCTACTACAATATATCAGTGACGCACGTCAAGGTCGCGCTGCACGAGGCGGGTTCGCTTGATAAAGCAAGGGTGTCTGTGAAGTTTGAGGGGAACCCGTCCCCTGAAATGATCGCCGCTTTTGCAGCACGAGATCGGGATGCAATCGTTGAGGGGGTCGCGGGCACTTGGGTCGGTCTCATGAGTTTCGCTACAACCGAAGACAACCTTCCAAAAGCTCCCGAACAGCCAATGCACCACATATACTACACGGCTCCCGATTCTTACCCAGCGGAGTGCTCGTGGACGTTGACGTGCTCGCAACCTAACTCAAATGGAACATTCACCGAACATTTCACGCTTGCCGACGTGGCGCCCACAGAAGCAACGACGTTATACACGATCTTCATCGCTCCGAGCCGAGTCAAGGCGGGCGATACGTGCACATGGGTGGGCAAAGACTCCTACGGAGACGGGTGGCAAGGCCTGACAGTGAACGTCTTCGGCCGGCTGTTCACTCTCTCGGGCGAACTTGACGAGTATGTTGAGACATTTACTCTTGGCAGTGATTTCCTGCCACCCAGAACAATTGGTGAGCTAATTGCAGAAGCTGTTGGAAAAGTTGGCAAGGAAGGTGTGATTACAGTTGAAGAAGCCAAAGGCTGAGCGTCAATCGATGCCACGAAGAAGTTGATTTGCGTGTAGTCCCAAATTTGACTTTCCTTGTCTGGCCAGGCAAGCAATCAGACAATCAGACTCATCCGGCGGGCGAAATGATGAAAGCGCGCACGCCGCCGCCGCATCCCATGCGCACGAGAGCCCGCGCCAAAGTCCAAAAGCAGATTTTCCGATATCGCAGTCTTCTTTGCGAATATGTCCAGGATCGACACGCATATTTACGCAGTGCCAGCACTGCGGAATGACAGTCTACTGTTCCACGCGTGATCGACGTCATCAGTACCGCTCGTGCCACACGCTTCGGTACAGTTTTTCACGGCATATGCTTCCGTCGACGCGCGTGACGTTCGATGTCCCCACAAAGCAAGCGAGTGCGACTGGGTCGGATACAATACACATTACGCGTGTTTGCAAACACCAACAACCAACAAGCCTCGGGTCCACTACGGCGTGAATGCATCAAAGTTTATGACAACGAAATAAGAGACGATAGAAAAAAAAATTACCAATCGCTTTGACGCTATCGAACGCACGTTTTGGGATGCCTGCGGGCAGATACCTTCACGGCTAATCGCATCCCTCTCGAGGTGTGGAGGCTGCACCAAGGGGGCGCCGTCGAACGCATTCGATGTTGTTGCGTTTTGTACCTTGGCGGTGATTGCAAGATTGCATGACGCATACATTCTTCGCTAATGCATAGAAAAAAAAAACACCTCGTGTGTGGCTTTTCACACTCCGCCACGACAACACGCCTTTCGCCGATCGTGACGAACGCTTCACTTGCAATCCTTTGTCGGCACGCGCCTCTTTCGACAACACGGCATCGAGGACCTCACAGCGAGCTCGGGTACCGATTTGCCTTTGCGCAGGCCGTGAAAGAGGCCGGAAACCGCACCCTCCTCTGGTTTGACATTCTCTTTGCACGCACGCATGTTGCAAAAGTCGAATTAAAAACGGATAGCGGCGAAGAAATGCAAGTATCACTAATTGTCCCAATTTCTCTTTTTTGAAACTTGCAGTGTAATGCTTGATTGAAATACGGAAAGCTCAAAAGCTGGAAGCCCAGGATTTGTGCCAACCGCTCCAATGAATAAAGCACAGTGGTGGTGCCTCATCCCGGCAATTGTTGATTGTGTAACAACGATTTGCATATATTTGAATTTTGTGAAGCTCAAACGTTTGTCGCATTGCATCAAGCATCGCACAACAAGTGAGCATGAGCCCTATAAATTTGTGTCGTTCGGTATGTTGGACTATGTAGCTGGCTAAAAGCAAAGGAAGGTCAAAAATATCGAATGGTCCGGTTCTGTTGTGGTTCTTATTTACAAAGCGAAAAGAGCAAGAAGGTTTTATGAAAATACTCCTTTAGATTGGTCTTTCCATACTAATCCAAATGGAGTTGAAGGTGTTGGTTCAGTGGGCGCGCCATTTTGCACGTTGAAAGCCATCCAAACCGATTATGTAAAAAATTTGAATGTTAAAAATATTAAATAGCTTGCTATTTTGAAGTAAAAAATAAAATTATCTATGCGCAAAAAGAGTAAATTATAATTTAATGTCTCAATATTTAGAGTTTGTTACAGACAGACTACTTGGTGAATTAGGATGTGAGAAGGAGTACAACACTTCAAATCCATTTGATTTTATGGATATGATTTCATTACAAGGCAAGACAAACTTCTTTGAAAAAAGAGTTTCTGAATATCAA
>MDTG01112826.1_pt1 | contig 17327 bp, 17 predicted proteins | sample 811421 | NCBI WGS metagenome assembly MDTG01 (sample SAMN05326645, study PRJNA326480) | marine metagenome | isolation source: seawater | place: Pacific Ocean: South East | collected 2011
CAATTAATTGCTCCGGAATGTGCTATTCCCCTTAAAACAAAGATAGAGAATTTACTTGCAATACCTGATGCAGTAAATGAATGGGTTTCTAATAAATTTCAATCTTAGTCAATATATGATATAAATTCGCATTAGTAACATTCTAAAATTATGATAAAACACGAAGGACTTAAAGAAGAATTTAAATATGTAACTAACCCTGATGAACAAGAACATATAGGGGGCTTGTTTGCTAGTGGCGACATGTTAATGCAAGAAATAGCCTATAACTTAATAACAGGCCAGAATGATCAAGTTGGAATTTTAGTAAAACAAGCTTTAGATGAAGACTATACAGCTAACATTGTGCTAGATGATGGTCTGATAGCAGGAATGGCGATTGTTGGAGTCAAATTTAGAGATAATATTATATTTGTACCTGAAGTATTAATTTCTGCTAGGGCGATGAAAGCTGGCATGGAACACATAGAGCCTATTTTATCTGCTTCTGGAGTTAAGCCTATAGGTACAGTGATAATGGGAACTGTAAAAGGAGACCTCCATGATATAGGAAAAAATCTATGCATAATGATGCTCAGAGGCGGAGGATTTTCAGTTCATGATCTAGGAGTGGATACTAAGCCCGATGATTTTATTGATGCAGTTATGGAGCATGATGCAGCAATTGTTGGAATGTCAGCACTTTTGACTACAACAATGCCAAATATGGGCACAACAATCGAAGCTTTTGAAGATGCAGGTATGCGAGAAGAAGTCAAAATAATGGTTGGGGGAGCTCCTGTTACACAAGAATTTGCTGACGAGATGGGTGCTGATGCATATGGTGCAAATGCCGTAGATTGCGTTCAGAAGGCCAAGGATCTTTCTGCTGCTAAATAATGGAAACTAATAATAATTCAGCTGATAAAAAACGTGCAGAAAGAAGCCTTGATGCACTTTTTAATATTTTTAAGGAAATTTCAAATCATGCAGATGAGGTAATAAAAAATAGGTGCCCTTATAAAAACGCCAAATCAAGATGTACTGCGAAGTTTGAATGTAAAAACCAGCATTATATAAAAAAATTTGGAGAAGGGCCCGTCTGCACTGGATCAGATCTTCTTGATTATAGACCTGCATGGAGAACAGATAAAAAGATTAGCTCCTGATAGAATATTAATATGGGAGATATTAAATCTGACAATAACAGCACGCCTTCATTAAAAGGTAAATCACTTTTTGATTTTGCCGATACATTAAGCATAAGGGTTCCTACAAGTTGCGGAAGGACTGGAGAGTGTCATGAATGTATAATTCAAGTTACTGAAGGATTAGAAAATCTATCAGAAAAAAAAGACCTTGAGAGTTTCTTGGGTCCAGAATTTAGATTAGCGTGCCAAGCAATTATAAATAATGATAAAAATGATGTTAGTTTTAATGTTTTAAGAAGACAGCCCAAAATATTAGACAAAGGAAATGAAACTAAATTTTCGTTAAATCCGTCTGTAATTTTAAAAGATAATCAAGTTATATTTAGAAAGGATAATCGTGTTTTAAATGAAAAAATGACTCCAATATATGGCGTGGCTGTTGACTTAGGAACGACAACAGTGGTCTGTAGCATTTTAGATTTAACAAACGGTGAAAAAATTGGAACTTCTTCATTTGAAAATCCTCAAAGATTTGGTGGTAGCGATACTTTAAATCGAATATCTTACGAGACTACCAAATTTCCTGGAGAGCTGAAATCAGTAATTATTTCAGGATTAAATTTTGAAATTGGGGAGCTATGCAAAAAAAATAAAATTAGAAGATCATATATTTACGAAATGATGGTTGTAGGCAACACTACTATGAGAGACATATTTTTTGGAATTGATGTTGCATCTGTTGGGCAAAAACCCTATAAATCTATAACACAATTAGAACTTGAGAAAGGAAAAAGAGATTCGACATCTCTCATATATAACTCTTCTGACCTTGGAATTAGAATAAATAAAAATGGCTTAATTATTAGTCCTCCATTAATTTCATCTCATATCGGCTCTGATATAACTGCTGACTTAGTTTCTATATCAGCTGATACTCATGATGAAAATTTTATTTTATTAGATGTTGGAACAAATACTGAAATTGTATTAGGAAATAAGGATAATTTAGTTGCTGCCTCTTGTCCTGCAGGTCCAGCGTTTGAAGGAGGTGAAGTAAAGTATGCTATGCCAGGTTATGATGGAGCTATAGAAAAATTTGAAATACATAATGGAAAAGAAATATTTACTACAATTAATAATCATCCTCCTCAAGGAATCTGTGGTTCAGGCTTAATAGATTTGCTTGCTGCCCTTAAATCAAATTCAATAATTAATGAACTAGGGGTTTTATCTAATGGTGGAGATCATTATGAAATCATTAATACAAACGGAATAAATATTTCTAGGTCTGACATGAGTGCATTAGCTCAAGCAAAGGCAGCAAATTATTGCGGGCAATCAATAGCTTTAAAGAATTCTTCAATTGATATAAGTAAGTTTGATAAACTTTACTTGAGCGGCGGATTTGCAAATTATATTAATGTCGAAAATGCTATTAAAATTGGATTTATAATAGATACTCCAAATGCTGAAATAATTAAAATAGGCAACTCAGCCCTTCAAGGTGCAATTATGTTATTACTTGATATTAATTTAAGAAGTAAGTTTGATAACCTTGTTAAATCAATTAAACATATAGAACTTGAAACTGATGAGAACTTTTTTGAGCACTTTGTCGAAGGTTGTCAATTTAAAGAATTATCAATAATGTAAGGATAATTATGAAGATAGTAATTTCAGATTACGCTTGGCCTAATATAGATATCGAAAAAGAGTTTTTTAAAAGTAAGTCAATAGACTTAGATGTTGCAAATGGAAAAGAAGATTTAATAAATAAAATTAAAGATGCTGATGGTCTACTTTTTTGTTTTGAAGATATTAATGAAGATGTTTTAAGGTCTGGAGAAAAACTTAAGGCTGCGCAAAGATACGGCATAGGCGTAGATAATATAAATATTAAAGTTGCTACTGAGCTAGGTATAGTAGTATCTAATATCCCTGACTATTGCATTGATGAAGTTTCAGATCATGCACTTTCTTTACTTCTTGCTATAAATAGGATGATTTTGCCTGACAGCAGAATGGTAAAATTAGGCAAATGGAATGAAGTAAAAAAAGATAATAGAGTTTATAGGTTAAAAGATGCAACATTAGGAGTTATTGGTTTTGGACGTATTGGTAGACGTTTATCTAATAAAGCTAAATCATTGGGATTGAATGTTATTGCTTATGATCCATATATTAGTGAAAATGTTCATGACGGTGTAAACATTTTGTCTTTTGAAGAAGTTATTTCCAGTAGTGATATATTATCACTCCATGTACCTCTAACTGAGGAAACCAATCATTTAATTAGCCACAAAGAACTTGCAAATATGAAAAATGATGTAATTTTAATTAATGTTTCAAGAGGGGGATTAATTGATGAGAAAGCACTTTTAGATTACTTAGATAATGGGCGAGTTAGAGGTGTAGGTTTAGATGTTATGGAAGATCACAATCCATCTTCTTCTAACCCTTTATTCAAATATGAAAATGTAATTATTACGCCTCACACAGCATTTTTCTCTCAAGAATCTAGTGAAGAGCTTCAATTAAGATCATGTAAGCAGTTGCTTGATGTTTTAAATGGAAATAAACCAGAATTTTTAATTAATCCTGATGTATTAAATCATTCAGAAGTTAATCTTAATTGATGAATATTAAAAAATTTATCAGAGAGATTGAAGACTATCCGGAAAAGGGAGTGTCATTTAAAGATATAACAACTTTAATTTCTGATGTTAAAGCATTTAAGTTTACCCTTGATGTTATGTCAGATTTTATTTCTAATGATATTGATTATATTGCATCAATTGATTCGAGGGGATTTATATTTGGATCAGCTATTTCCGATAGATTAAATATCCCTAATATTTTACTTAGAAAAAAAGGCAAATTACCGCCTCCAGTAGTTTCTAAAGAATATGAACTCGAATATGGCCAAGATACTATAGAAGTTGGAAAAATTACTGTCCCTAAAAACAAGAAAATTATGATCGTAGATGATTTGATAGCTTCTGGGGGCACAGCAAAAGCCTCTCTAGATTTATTAGAAATGTGTGGTAATTCAGTTCTTGGAATAATAGTTGCGGTGAAATTACAATACTTAAATCCGGAAAAAGTATTTACTTCCCCTATATATTCAGTTTGTGAATATAGTTAACTTGAAGATTTATCGATAAAGTCTTCTATTAATCTTTTATATTCAGAAAGAATAAATTCTAGATTTTTTATACTTTTATCTAGATTAGTTTTTTCATCAATATCTATTGATTTTATTTTTTTTAGGTTTTCTAAAGTTTCTGAAATTATCTCCCTCATCAGTCCCCTATTGTTCCTCCAAAATTATCTTGATATATTCTTGCGTCAATTCTTGCGTCAATTACAGTTGTAACTTCACTATTAAAAGAAGTTCTTAATACTTTTCTGAAGTCTTCAGGATTATTGGCAGTTTCCCCATTTAATCCGCAAGATTTTGCAACACCAGCAAAATCAACCATTTCAAGGTCTAAACCATAATCATCATAGCCTCTAAAACCTTGCCTGTATTTCATTGTTCCTAATGCAGCATCGTTGATTATAATTATAGGCCATTTTAAATTACTTCTTTTAATTGTCTCAAACTCTCCTAATCTCATAAGCGTACTTCCATCTGCACCTATTCCAATTAAGGGTATTTCATTATTTGTAGCCAAGGATCCACCTATATAAGAAGGAATCATTAAGCCCATAGTTCTGCCACCAGAAGTGCCAAAATATTTTAAAGGATCATCAAACTTCCAGGTATTTTCTAGTAAAGCTATAAAGGCTCCGGTCTCAGTAAATAGCAAACCATCTTTTGGAAGAATTTCTTTTGATATTTCTATAATGTCCTGTACGGCAAAAATTGCATTGTCTGGTCTTGAAAACCTAGAATCTGTATTTTTATAAATTTGATTTATTTCATCTATTTTCCATCCAGTTTTTTCTTTTGAGTCCATTAACATTTGTACTATTTCCCTTATATTCCCTTTGCAAATTTCCTTTGGGTCACTCGATAATGTTTTTGACTCTTGGCTTGATATTATCTCTACTGTATTAATTTCCCCTTTTGGCCAAGGTACATGGGTCATCATTTGATCTGCTCCAATTAAAATTATTAAATCTGAGCCAGATGTTAGTATGTTGGGCCTACTATTATTTCCTTCTCCATATGCTGTTGAAACACCTACCCATCTTTCATGATTCTCTGGAAAAACTCCTCTTGCTTTCATTGTAGATAAAACACCCGCTCCAATTTTTTCTGCAAAATTTACTACTTGAGTCATTGCTTTATCTTTTCTTACGCCATCACCAATTAGTATCATTGGTTTTTTAGAATTATTTATTAAAGTAGTCGTATTTGTAATTTCACTATCATATCTGCCTGGGGACTTAATTATTTTTTCTGTTGGTTTGTATTTTGTATCTTCGGCCTCTATAAGCCCCATATCTGAAGGAAAGTCTATTAAAACAGGCCCAGGCATTCCGTCTATTGAAGTATTGAATGCATCTCTAATTAATTGACTAGGGTTGTCCTTTGAAAGAGTAAGCATAGATTTTGTTACTGATTTCATTAGCCCTTTATGATCAGCGTGCTGAACCATTTCATTTTCATAAGAATAATTTGGGGTTGTTTCACATACACAAACAACTGGCATTCTTTCAAAATATGCATTAGCTGCTCCTCCAGCTAAGTTGCCAGCACCTACACCTTTTACACCTAAACATAAACCTGCAGATTCTTTAATTAATCCATATGTTCCTGCAGCTATTGCGGCGGTGGATTCATGAGCTACATTAATAAAATGGAGGTCGATATTTTTACCACTATCCATTAAATCTAATGGAACCCCACTCCCAGGTATTCCAAAGAAATGGTCATTTTTCATCTCTTTTGCGATTTTCATAAAAAGTTCACTTAAGTTCATATATTCCTCTTTGAATTAGTAATAACTAATATGATACATCAGTGTTATCTATATTTCTCCATAGATACCAAGAAGCCACTGTGCACCAAGGGCTCCAGATCTTTTTAAGTTTTGTAAAATTAACATTTTTTACATTATAAGAAAGCTTAATAGAGTTAATTAAACCCGCATCACCAACTGGCAATATATTTGGTCTATTTAGATGAAATATTAGGTACATTTGAGCTGTCCATAAACCCACACCCTTAATATTGGTCAACCTATCTATTATTTCTTTATCATTTAAATTGTTAATTTTATTGAAATTTAATTCTCCGTTAATAACTTTTAAAGATATATCTTTAAAATATTGCACTTTCATATTTGAAAGTCCGCATTCTCTAAGACTAATATCAGTTACTTTTAAAATTGATCTAGGTTTTAATTCACATAAATCTTTTAATTTTTTCTCTATGCTATTTGCCGCTTTTATAGATAACTGCTGGCCAATTATGGAATGCAATATTGTTAAAAATGGGTCACGAGACTTTGTCAGCATTCCACTAAGATTCTTATTTATTATTCTTTCCAAGACTGGATCTTTTAAAGCTAACTCTCTGGTTGCCTTATTCCAGTATTCAGGCATCATAATTATTTATTTTCTATAGGCTCTGTGCATTCCCATCTATCTCTAGCTTCCCATGCACATTGCATTTTTTTTGAGTCTCCATAAAAAACAAATAGAAGTATGATTATCCCTGTAATAATAAGAGGAATAATCCAGATCGTTCTAAATGGTTTAGAATTTATCCAGAAATTATATATAGTTTTTGAATCCATATTTTTATCTCCTTATTTTAGCCAATCGTTAAATTTTTCTTTTTGATAATTAACAAAATTAATATTTTGATACATTTTTTCTAGATTTTGATCAATAGTTTTTTGACCTTGAGGAATAGGATTATTTTTGAAAAATAAATTAATTTTATCTGCTAATTTAATGTTTGAAATTATCTTAATTCCTCCAAAAATTCTTGGAATTGTATTATCAGGAAATTTTTTAATTATATCTTTCCAGTTTTTTTCAATAAAGTTCCATGTTTTTTCACAATGCCTATAATCTCTTAGTGCATAAGCTATCAAATATGGAGCATCTTGATTCTTTATTTCTTTAGACAATGAGGCATCAAGTGTTTTTTCGAGTAATTTCGTATCTCTAAATTCTGCTAAAGAATATAAAAACCTCATTTTTTCTTGAGGTGTTTCTCCATCAGTATATTTCTGAAAATAATCTCTATAAGTTTTCTCATTTCCATAATATGCAACAGAAGCAATTGCAGATGCTGTAATATTTGGATCTGCAGAACCTTTGTTTAAATTGTACTGATTGTAAATATCATTTAGTTTTTCAATATATATATTATTTTCACATGTTATTGAGAGAGTACTAAATAGTATTGCTCTTAATTCTTTAATTTTTAAACCTTCTCCTTCTTTGGGATCTTCGCCTATTTCTTGAATAAGATTTAAAGCATAATTTTCAATTATAGAAATATATTTTTTCTTAAGATCTTTATCGGCATACCTTTTTAAAGAAGAAAGCCTTGAAACTATTAGGGATTGCAATTCTGGGTCAGTGTCTTTTTTAAAGTTAAGAGAATTATTTAAAAATATATTAATCGGAATTCTGCAAGAAACTGAGCTTGCCCATAAGTCGTCAATTAATGAAAATTTTTCTGATTTGTTTAAAAAATTTATTTCATTGGAGAAATCATTTATTGTTTCATATTCACTTCTATAAAAACCATTAGCATTTGAATTTCCTGAAATTAATTTAATTTCTGACTCCATGTTAATTTCACTTGATTTTTCTTCTAGAAGAATTTTTTTTGAGCCAACCTTTCCTTTTAATTTATATTTTATTTCTACAGGAACCTTCCATATAGTTTTGTCATTAGAATTATCGTATCTAAATGTTGATTGAGAAATACTAATAGAATTTTTCTGATTTTTAATTGATATCCTAGGAAATCCTGGCTGAAGTATCCATGAATTCATAGTTTCTCTTACTGGTATTGAAGAAAATTCTTCAATACTATCCCATAAATCTTCAGTTTCAGTATTAGAAAATTCATGTTTATTTAGATAGCTTCTTATTCCATCTCTAAAATGCTCTTCGCCTACATATTGCTCTAGCATTCTTAATACTGCACCACCCTTTTCGTATGTTAAAAGATCAAACATTGCAGTTGCATCATCAGGTGAAATCACATCATACTCAATTGGCCTTGTTGATTTTAATGAGTCAACATCAAATGCTGCTGATTTTTCTATTCCAAACTCAACCCATCTTTCCCACTTAGGATTAAATTTATCAACTGCTTTTGTTGCCATAAATGTAGCAAAAGCTTCGTTTAACCATATTCCATTCCACCATTTCATAGTTACCAGATCACCAAACCACATATGAGCAATTTCATGCATAACTACATCAGCAATTCGAGTCAATTCACCTTGAGTTGCTTCATCTTTATTCACTAGCAGCAAAGCTTCTCTATATGTAATACAACCTAAATTTTCCATTGCGCCTGATGCAAAATCTGGTATTGCTATCATGTCTAATTTATCGCCTGGATAAGGTCTTCCAAAATAATCTGTAAAATATTTAAGTGCAAATTTTCCAGTTTCAATAGCAAAATCAGTTAAATGAGACTTTCCTATAGCGTGCACTATCCTCAAAGGAACACCATCTACCATAACTTCATCTGTAGCCTCAAAGGGCCCAATTACGAATGCGACTAAATATGTGGACATTTTTATAGAATCTTCAAATTCATATATATCATGAGTATTTGTATTTTTTATACTCTTAATTCCTGTATTAGAGACAGTAAATAGACCTTTTGGAACTTTTAATGTTATTGCAAATATTGCTTTAAATTCAGGCTCATCAAAACAAGGAAAAGCTCTTCTTGCGTCAGTACTTTCAAATTGTGTAGTTCCAATTTTATGATCTATTCCATTTTCATCTTTATACCTGGAAAGATAGAAGCCTCGTAAAGAATTATCAAGGTTTCCGTGGAAATTTATTTTTAGTTTATATTCTCCAGGCTCAAAATATTTATTAAAATTAATAGATAAAGTTTCGTGCTCTTTGTCTTCAGTAATAGATTCTGATTTTAATTCATCACTTATTATTTCAGCCGTATCAATTTTAAGTCCAATAGAGTTTAATTTTATAGTGTTTATTTTTTCTTTTATTTCAATTGAAATAATCTCAGATCCAGAAAATTTTTCATTCTCTAAATCTGGTTCTATAGTTATTGAGTAATAACTAGGTATTATTGTTTTTGGTAATCTATATTTGTTTTCCATTTTTCTCCTTATAAACCTTGAATTCCTTTTATTCCCATATTTATTGCGATTGCAATCATTGCAAAAGAAAGCAATTTCATCATCAGCCTACCTTTTAATCTTTTAGAAATTATAACTCCAAATTGAGATCCTATTATGGCTCCAACACATAAAGGTAAAACCGCTTGAGTATCAACATTTCCGTTAATAAAATGAGTAGCAGAACCAAAAATAGTATATATAGACATAGTAGCAACTGATGTGGCTGTAGCAACTTTTACAGGAAAATTAAAAAAGTACACTAGTGTTGGGGTTCTTAAAGGACCTCCCCCAATCCCAAAAAAACTAGATATGAAGCCAAATAAAGTATTTACCGCTGTCGCAATTGGCTCAATGAAATTGTATTTATAAGATTCCCCATTTTTAGGATTAATGTTTCTATTTACTCTCCACCAGATATTATTTTTACTATTTACTTTGGTTTCTTCATCTAAAGCATTACTACTCTTTTCTGAATTTGAAGGACTCAAGAAAACATAAAAACCAGTTAAAATTAGCATCACTGAAAAGAGTAAATTAAAAATCGCACTATTTACTTTTTCTAGTCCTATTACTGCAAGAATAGCACCTGGCATAGCCGCAATGCTAAACAAAATAGCACTTCTAATATCTACAATTTTTAATCTTAAGTATGATATTGCTCCTGATATTGATGCTACGGAAACACAAACTAAACTTGTCCCTACAGCTATTTTATTTTCCCAACCAAAAATAAGTATTAGCAAAGGGCCTATAATGAATCCGCCACCCGCACCAACTAGAACACCGTATGAAGTTGCTAGAACTCCAAGTGAAATAAAACTTATAATTTCAATTATGCTTAAATCTAAAATTTTTTAACTCCAGGTTCTATCATGAGAATCAAGGTTAGTCCACTCGTCTGTGGGCTCAAATGCACCTGTAGGGTAAATTTCTAATTCAGTAGATGATCCCCCCCAGCCATCTGGATTTGTATTTAAATGTTCTTTAACTGCATCTTCATTAAGTTCTATCCCAAGCCCAGGGGACTCTGGAACTTTAACAAAACCATTATTAATTATTTTATCGGTTTCACCTGTTACTAAATCATCCCACCAAGGATTATCAACAGAATGCATTTCCAAGCCAATAAAACCTTCTGTTGCTGCAGCGCAATGAACATTTGCCATAGCAACTACTGGGGATCCTGCTTGGTGCAATGCCATTGGTATACCTCTTTGTTGAGCGTAATCACCAATCCTTTTCGTTTCAAGAATTCCTCCAGAGGTTGCTAAATCTGGGTGTATTATGGAAACCGCTTCATTATCAATTAAGTCCTTAAAACCTTCTAGTAAATATATATCTTCTCCAGTGCATACTGGTGTTGCAACTGAATTTTTTAATTGTTTCCATTGATTTGTATATTGCCAAGGTATCATATCTTCGTACCAAGCAAGAGAATATTGATCTAATTCTCTTCCTAACCTAATACAACTCTCCAATCCAATATGGCCAAAATGATCTGTAGCAATTGGTGTTTCATATCCAACAATATCTCTTACGGCTTTTACATATTCAGATATAGCTTTTATACCAGTATCAGTGAGTTGTATTCCTGTAAATGGGTGCATTGTATCCTGAGCCTCAACCATCATGCTCTTTAAGGATCCTCCGGTAGCGCCTTCTTCAATATTTTCTTTTTGAAAGTCATTTGGAAAAATTAACCCACCTTTAACTTTTTCTGCAATCCAAACACCTATGTCCATTTTAAGGTATGTAAACCCTCTTTCAACTCTTTTTTTAAGTGCATTACCCATTTCAATTGGGTCTTCCTTTGAAGGTGTATCTGAATAAACTCTTATTTGATCTCTATATTTACCTCCTGCCAACATATATGCCGGAACACCGTACGCCTTGCCCGCCAAATCCATTAATGCCATCTCTATTCCACACACACCTCCGCCTAATCTTCCATGACCACCAAATTGTGTTATTTTTCTAAATAATCTTTCTACGTCACAAGGATTTTCACCCATTAATCTACTCTTTAGCATTAATGCATAACGTGCACTTGCACCATCCCTGACTTCTCCAAGACCAACCAAGCCTTGATTTGTATATAATTTAATTATTGGCCATCTCCAATTATTTTCCCCAACAACAGCAATTCTCATATCTGTTATTTTTAAATCACTTGGACTTGAGTTAGTGTTAACTGAATTCATTGATTTTCCCTTCTAATTAAATATAAAAACCTAAACGGATATTAAAGCTAATTTAGTATAAAATCAACGAATGGAATTTTGGATTTTATTTTCATTAGCTAGTTCTTTTATGTTCGCAATAGTCAGCGTGATAGATAAGTATGGTGTTTTAGACCATACGAACTTATCACCCAAATTTCTTAATATGTATGTTGGTTTTAGTAATGCCATAGTAGGAATTATTGTGCTGATATCTTTTGGGGTAACTGATCTTTTTTCTTCTGCTACTTTATTGGCTTTAACTGTCGGAATGATACAGGGTGTAAGCCTAATTATATTATTTTGGTCACTTAAAAATAATGATGTAACTAGAGTTATGCCAATATGGAGTGCTTACCCAATATGGGTGCTATTAATTGCGATTGTTTTATCTATTGAAGTATTAACTTTTAATCAATTAATATGTATTTTTCTATTAATTTCAGGTAGTGTCATAGCAAATATTAAAATTGATAATTTAAAATCGATAAAATTTTCAATTAAATCCTTTTTTATTTTAATTGTTGGAACTTTATTATTCGGATTATCCCAAATTATAAATAAGGAAGTTGTTCAGATAATTCCTGTAGTAGAGGCATTTGGATTCAGAGGAATAGGAGTGTGCTTAACTTTAGCCATTCCATTCTCAAAACGCGAAAATTTACTATACCTAGTAAAGTATGTTTTGAATTGGAAAAAGAGTAAGTATATATTTACAGCAGAAACTATCCTCGCAACCTTTGCTTACTTAACTGTATTATATTCTTTAGTATATGGTCCGGTTTCACTTGTAGCTGCTATTTCTGGGACAAGACCTGTATTTATAGTTGCTATATATACAATATTAGGAATTCTAAGAGTAAATATTTCAGAGTCTTTTTCAAGAAACGATGTTGTGGTAAAAATCATATCTGCTATATTTGTTTCCATGGGGGTATTAGGAATTGCATTCTTTTAATAAGATCGGAGTAGCACAAATTGGCACAAAACATGGGCACGCTGCTTCAGTTTTATCTACAATTGTAAATAATCCAAAAGTAAAATTTTACGGTATATTTGAGCCTGATATTTCCAAAAGAAATGAGCTTAAACAAAATAATATATTTCCATGGAATAAAGTTAATTTTATAGATGATGAAGAAGAAATTTATGCACCTGAAATTATTGCGATTGCATCAGAAGGCTCAAATATAGAATCATTAAATCAAACAAAAAAAATTCTTAGTAATGGCAAAAATGTTTTTTACGATAAGCCTGCCGGAGATAACTTCGAGGACTTTAAAGAATGTATTAAAATTGCTAAAGACAATAATCTTCATCTTCAGATGGGGTATATGTTTAGAAACCATAAAGGGTTTCAGGCATTAATTGATATTTCTAGATCTGGTCGTATAGGAGATATTTTTTCAATAAGAGCACACATGTCAACATCTATAAAAGAACCAATGAGAAAACAAATTTCAGATCACAAAGGTGGAATATTTTTTGATTTAGCAGGACATATTATCGACCAACTTGTATATCTTATGGGGAGGCCTGAAAAGATAACTAGTTTTATTAGAAAAGATATAACTAAAACTCCTAATTTTTATGATAATTGTGTTTGTGTTTATGAATTTAAAAATGCATTTGCTACTATTGATATTTCATCAGCTGAAGTAACTCCAATGGCAAGAAGATTTGAAATATATGGGACTAAAGGCAGCTTAATCATGGAGCCATTTGAGCCGGCGCAAACTATAAGAGCGATAATTCCTAACGAAAAACCTAATGAGTTTTATATTTCAATAAGAGACTATGCTGAATCATTTGGAACCAATGATACTGCCAGATATATTGAAGGCTTTGATAGGTTCGTTGACATAATAAATGGTAAATTAAAGCCTGATAGGACACTTGATCATGAACTGCTTGTTCAAGAAACACTTCTCAGGTCTGTCGGTCTGTTGTAGTGTATAAGATATGATCTCTCTTTTAAAAAAGAAAAAACCATCACCTTTGAGCGTTCTTTCTGATGTTGAGAAAAAAATTGTAAGAGCTTGGTGCATGTATGATTGGGCTAATTCTGCATTTTTTACTAGTATTGTTTCTGCAATTATGCCTGTTTACTTTGTTTCCCTTTATAGAGATGAATTAGGCTCTGGGGTTGTTATTTTTAATTTCCAATTTTCTGCAACTGTAGTGTGGGCATTAACAGGCGCATTAGGTACATTTCTTGTGGCTCTAAGTAGTCCTGTTTTTGGTATAATTGCTGATAGATCAGGTATAAAAAAGAAACTAATGACCATTTTTTGTATTTCAGGATGCATAAGTACGATTATGCTATTTTTTTCTGCATACTCCTCTACTCCCTGGTTATTTAGCTTAGCTTTTTATTTTCTAGGTGCTATTGGAGCTGCTGGTGCTAACGTTTTTTATAACTCTCTTTTGCCTCATGTTGCTCCTGAAGACTTACTAGATGATGTAAGTAGTAGAGGTTACGCATATGGTTATCTAGGTGGTGGTATATTACTTTTTTTTCATTTAGCTTTTTTAATATTTTTTGAATATTCTGATTTAGCTATTAGATCTTGCCTTGCTTCAGTTGGTGTGTGGTGGTTTGGATGGGCTTTATGGACACTAATTGTTGTTCCGGAACCCAAGATAGGCAAGGTAAAAAAAATTGGAGTAAAAAAATCTATTGTAAGAGCTATTAATCAATTAAAATCCACAGCTGGCGAATTTAAACAGTTTAAACATTTACTAATTTTCCTTATAGCGTTTGTAATTTTTAATGATGCAATTGCTACATGTTTAGGAATTGCTGGGGCATTTGGACTTGATGTTCTTAGAATTTCTCCTGAAACAAGTATACTTACTATTTTAATTGTTCAATTTGTAGCTTTCCCTGGATCTATTATTTTCAGTAATTTATCAAAAAAACTTGGCACTTTAAAAGCTTTAAGTATTGCTGTGATTGGCTGGGGAATAATTTCTATTCTAGCTGTCGGGTTTGCTCCTCTTGAATTAGATAAACACGAAGATTATGATTATCAGCTTAGTTATATTGATTCGTCCCAATTGTATTCTTTAGATACAAATCCAACTTTATCTGATACTAACAAGGTTGAAGTAAGGTGGGCTAATTTAAATTCTAATTTTTTAAATTCTGAATTTTTGTCTGCCTCTGACGGACAAAAGTTTACAGATAACTTTAATGATAAAGATTGCAAATTTAGCGTCTCATTTAAAGATGGCCCACTTCATGATTTGAATGAAGTTTGTGATGCGCACCCTACACATTTAAATCAGAATTTTGTAGATTATTGGCCAAGATTCTTGCGTTTTATTATTTGGTCACCTTTAAATATTAACCAAGATACTCAATTTTTGTTAATGGGTGTATTAGTTGGGTTTGTAATGGGAGGTGCTCAAGCTCTAGGTAGAAGTTTATTTGCTTACATGTCACCTAAGTCCAGAAGTGGCGAATTCTTTGGTTTTTTCTCTTTTTCATGGAGATCTGTTTCTGTTATAGGGCCATTAAGTTATGCATTATTGGCAGGCTTCACTACTCCTAGAATTGGCATTTTGTTCTTATCATTTCAAATTTTTCTAGGACTATTTATTTTAAAATTTGTTGATGTTGAAGAGGGCAGAAAAGTTGCGCTTGAACATGACAAATCTATTTATAAAATTAATTAACTTTTTTTGCTAGGTCAGGCCAATCTACTGTCATAGCTTCTGCGCCAATTTTTTTCATTTTCAATACATCATTCTCTGATTTTGCTCCCCATGCACACATTACTAAATTCCTGTCTATCAAAAATTTAATAAACTCTTTGTCATTCCAAAGATTGTCATTCACATTAGGTATGATCATACTTATATTATGTTTTGATAAAGTTTTAAGTATTTTATCTTTTGATACATTATTTACTAACCATCCAACTCTAAAATTAGGAGATATCTCTAAGGTTTTTATTACATGATTTAAGTTAAATGAAGTTATGCTAAAACCTGGCACTTTATAGGGCAATTTATTTAATTTTTTAGACCATCCACTTTCATGTATTAAGTTTATAACTACTTCGCATAATTCTTTTTCTTCTGATTTAAGCTCAATCTGCAAATGAGCGTTATTTATATACTTATCTAAAACATCTTTTAAAGTTGGCACTCTTTCTCCTTTAAATAAAGCACTGAACCAATTTCCTGCGTCTAATTCTTGGATATGCTTATAATCAAATTCTTTAACTAAACCTGCCCCGTTTGTTGTTCTGTCAATTTCATAGTCATGAATTATTATCGGTACCTTATCTTTAGTTAACTGAACATCTAACTCAATTATATTAAATCCATTTTTAATGGCCATATCAAAACTTGCAAAAGTATTTTCAGGAGCTTTAGATGAAAAACCTCTGTGGGCAATTAAATTCATAAAAAAGACCAACTGTATTTAAAAAAATGTTATTATAGATATCATTATTATAACTAATTTAATTATAGAGAAAAAAGTTGTTCAAGAATTTAGAAAAAATATCATGCGATAACTCAATATTTATAGTTGCATTTAAAGGTTGGTCAGATGCAGCTGAAGGAGCAACTAATGCTATTGAAACTTTGATTTCTCAATATGAAGGTGAAAAGTTTGCATCATTTGAAGAAGAGGATTTATTTGCTTTTGCTAGAGAAAGACCAATAATAAAAAATTCAAAAAATGGCAGAGCAATATCTTGGCCAAATAATGATCTTTTTTATATAGAGAATGCCATAAATGAATCTACATCATTAGTTGTACTAAACGGAACTGAACCACATTTTAAATGGAAGACTTTTTCATCAGAAATAGTAAAATTATTATTATCAATGAATGTTAAAGCTGTTGTTACATTAGGTGCATTATTAGATTCAATACCTCATACAAGAGGTGTTAAAACTCAAATTACTGGTCAACACATATATATGCCTGATGAATTCAAAAAAAAGAAAATCGAGCCATCAAAATACGAAGGACCTACGGGAGTTTCTTCAGTAATTATTGAAGATTTTAAAAAGTTAAATATACCTTCAATGAGTATTTGGGCGCATGCTCCTCACTACCTGCAAAGTTCTCCTAATCCGCTTGTATCTAAAGCACTTCTAGATGAACTTTCAAAATGGTTACCCCTTAGTTTTGATACTAGTAAGCTTGAAAAAAAATCTGAGAAGTATATTAGTGCCCTTGATAGTGCTATAGCACAAGACTCGGAACTTAAATCTTATATAGAGAAGCTTGAAACTAAATACGATTCTGCTGTAGTTGACTTCCCTCCAGTTGACGATGACTTGTTGCTTAAAGATTTAGAAAAATTTCTTGAAACCAACAATAAAGGTAATGACAGTAGTCTTGGCGAGTGAATAGGTTATTAGAAAAAATATCTAGTCTGTTGGACGAATCTAAAAAAGAAATTGGTTTTGGAAGTAAAACTAAAATAAAAAATTCTCGAAAAGTTTTACTTTTTCAGCAATTAAAGCCCTTGTCCCCTATTTATGAAAAATTTATTGATGGGGTAATTTATAAAGATTTGGAATTTGATAAATTAAAAAAACTTAGTAATACAAATTTACTTAATGGACTATTTTTTCCAGATAGATTAATAAAATTAGAGAAACTAGAAAATTGTGATTTTGATTGGGCAGTAATACATGATTTA
>MDTG01103696.1_pt1 | contig 17326 bp, 19 predicted proteins | sample 811421 | NCBI WGS metagenome assembly MDTG01 (sample SAMN05326645, study PRJNA326480) | marine metagenome | isolation source: seawater | place: Pacific Ocean: South East | collected 2011
AGAATTCTTAGATATTGTAGGTCACGACAAAGCACTATTAATGATGCATACAGAACCAAAAGATCCAAATGGCCAAGACCTTGTTGCTATAATGGAGGAATTGGGGCTAACAAATGGTGAAGTTTTATTGTCAACTGCAAAACTACCGCCTCAAGATCTAGCAAAAATATATAACGCTGCAGATTGTACAGTTAACATAGCTGATGCTGAAGGATTTGGCTTAGCTACTTTGGAATCCTTATCTTGCGAAACACCGATTATTGTAACAATGACTGGTGGTATGCAAGAGCAAGTTACAGATGGAGAGCAATGGTTTGGTATTGGAATACAGCCTACTTCAAAAGCCATAATAGGCTCCCAAGATGTGCCGTATATATATGAAGATCGTATTGCAAAACAGGATTTTCTAGATGCAATGTTGAAATTTTACAACACTCCTATAGAACAAAGAGAAAGTATGGGTAAGAGAGGAAGGCAGCACGTATTAAATGAATATGGGCAAAGTAAATTTGCTGGTTTATGGTATGAAACATTCAATAAAGTATTTGAAGAGCGAGGATCTTGGAGCACTAGAAAAAAATACGATAAATGGGAGTTAATTGAAGTAAAATGAAAGTATTATTAGAAGCGCCAATATTAACACAATCAGGCTATGGTGAACACTCGAGACTGGTCTTTGAAGCTATAAACAATATTACATCCGATATAAGTATTAATCCATTGCCTTGGGGACAAACACCATGGATTGTAAATGATACAAACGATGATATTCATAGATCTATAACGAGATTTCATGAAAATACCAAAATATCACAAAATTATGATTTACAAATTCACGTTGGCATTCCAAATGAATTTGTAAAAAAAGCACCATATTCAGTTTGTGTTACAGCTGGAATCGAAACAAACAGAGTTTCTGCTAATTGGTTAATAAAAACACACCAAGGTATAGACAAACTAATAGTTCCTTCTAATCATTCTAGGAATGGCTTTGTTGATGTATCATATGAAGTAGAAGATTCAAACACGGGACAAAAAGGAGTAGTGTCATGCAATTGTCCAGTTGATGTAGTGCCTTATCCATTCAAAAATTTTATCAATGAAGAATCCATACAACTAGATTTTAAAACAGATTTTAATTTTTTAACTATCGCTTTATTGGGTCCAAGAAAAAATTTAGAAAATTCTATCGAATGGTTTTTACAAGAATTTAAAGATGATCCAAATGTTGGTTTTGTTATAAAGACTGCAAAATCTAGAGCATCAATAATGGATAGATCTATTACAAAAAAACATATAGAAAATATAACAAATAAATATAAAGATAGTAAATGTAAAGTTTATCTTCTACATGGAAACCTTTCAGAATCAGAGATAAACTCTATTTATGCATCAAATAATATAAGTGCTTATGTTACTGCAACACATGGAGAAGGGTTTGGTTTACCAATTTTTGAAGCAGCTTACAATGGTATACCTGTGGTAGCTACAGATTGGTCTGGTCATTTAGATTTTTTATCATGTCCAGAAAAGAAATCAGGAAAAACCAAAAAAATGTTTGCAAGAGTAAATTATAGTCTTTCTGAAATACCTAAAGAGGTTGTATGGAAAGACATATTAGTTGAGGGTTCACTTTGGGCAAATGTTAATCAAAAATCTTTTAAAGATCAAATGCGCAAAGTTTATTCTAACTATGGAATGTACAAAAAATGGGCAGAGACTTTAAAAGATCATATTCGTAATACACACGATAAGCAAAAAATACTAACACAAATGAGCGATAGTATTTTTGCAGGATTAAATGTAGACCTTGCAGCATTAAAGAGAAATAATGATTGGTTTTCAGATATTTCAGAAATAGGTGAGATGTGAGAAATATAATAATTTTATCAGATTTTTTTTCAGAAGATTTTAAAGCTCCTGCACACCCAGGAGGAGCAGAATTAAACGATAAAGTTTTATTTGATCACTTAGAACAACAAGGCATTGTAAAGGCAAAAATTAGAACTCAAGATTTTTCAAAAGAAGACATGCTGTCATTTTTGAAAAGAAATATCAATTGTATTTTTTTGATTAGCAATTTTTATCATTTACCTTTTGCATGCACAGTATTTTTGATGGAAAACTGTAAATATTTTATATATGAACATGATTATAAGTTTCATAAGTTTCGAAACCCTATTAGATATAAAAATTTTATAGTTCCTAAAAATGAGATTGTAAACTATAATTTTTTTCATAAAGCACAAGAAGTTATTTGTTTAAGTAAACTTCACTACAATATATTTAAAGATAATATGAAAATACAAAATCTTTATAATACTACTTGTAGTTTATGGCCAGACGAAATTTTAAATCACATAGAAAAAGTTTGTGAAACAAAAAAGAATGGCAAAGTTGCAATTATAAACAGCCCGAATCCAATAAAGAGAAGGGATGATTGCATTGCTTTTGCTCGTTCAAAAAATTTAGATTATGATCTAATATCGTCACCTAACCCAATAGATTTTTTATCAGTCCTAGCTCAATATGAAAAAGTTATTATATTAGCTGGTCATCCAGAGCCTACGCCTCGTATTGCTGTTGAAGCAAAAATGCTTAATTGTAAACTCTTATCTAATCCAAAAACTATAGGTGTTTCATATGAAGAATGGTTTTCTTTAAATGGGAAAGAATTAATACAAAAAATAAAAGAAATTAGAGAACATACCTTAAATTATATTACAAAGAGGTTAAAAAATGAAATATAATATTTTTACTGTCCTAAATGAGGGATATGCTCCATTTGGAATAATGTTTACGCATTCTATTTTGGACGTTTTAGACATTGATAAAATTGGAAACATTTATGTATATGATACAGGACTTTCTGATGACAGTAAGAAAAGAATTAAAGTGTCAAAAAAGGTTAAAATAGTAGACTCTGGAATCATAACAAAATCAGACGGCTCTGTTCATGATGAGTCATGGCAAAAAAATGTTTATTCTAAAGCTAGATTACTAAAACATTGTATATTATCTCAAGAAAATTTTCTTCCAACTGTTATGGTGGATGCAGATTCTATATTTGTTGAGGAATTTTTTCATCTAATTGATACATCATCAGTTGCAACCTTGTGTAAAAGATCAATGAGAGGTAGAGTTCCTGGCCATCAAGCAACTTCTTCTCATATAGGAAGTTTTTTTAGCGCAAATAAAAATAATCAAGAAGTATTTGATTTTTTAGATTACTGGATAGAATCAATTTCTAAAATGCCCGAAAGAGACTCAATATCTGGAGCATACACTCCAAAAGAATCACCAGCGTTATCTCACACGTATGATGTGTACAAAGATAAAATAAAGCTTACAGACTTACCTGAGCCCGTAGTGGCAAACATAGAGTTATCCGCACCGCCTGATGCAAAGATTTATCATCTAAAATCTGACTTTAGATACCTTACAGTGGAGAAACGGGTGACGCAACCCCGCGCTGAGTTTTATGCAAGGAGATATTTGACATGAAAACAAAAGTTAATTTAGTTATGGCTGAGTTTGGATATAAAAGGCAAAATTCAAATCAAAAATCTTTTGAGTCATTAAACGTGGGCAGAGATAAATTTAATCCAAGCTTAGATTCTTTTTTATCTCATTTTGCCGGCCACAAAGAGATAGAGGTTTCAGTTACCATATATACAGATCAAGACTATACTAACAATGATCAAAGTCTAGTATTCGTTAAAAAAGACCCAATATTTGATCCCAATCATCCAAGGTACGGGTGGCGTTGCAATGATTATTATAAAGTTCAAGCATTGTTAGAGAGTGATGCAGATATTGCAATATCGTTAGATTCAGACATGTTAGTTGTTTCTCAAGAGGCAAAAACAATAATACCGATCACTAAAAAGTTTGGTGTGACTCTACCTGCTAATCCCAGAATGCTTGTCAGAGTTGATGGCGATATAGGCCAAGACGGTTGTAAAACAAAAAAATATGATGAGACAAACGGTAATGGCTTCTCTACTAATATGAGTCCGATATCGTTTGATACTTCAAATGAAAGAGCCAGGAAGTTATTAGAAGAATATACGCTTCATATGGAGGTAGAGCCAGTACGAGGACCTCTAGCAATGTGGCGCGCACAATGGTCATCCGGAATTAATCCATATATTTTACCGGTTCAATGGTGTGTATGTAACCAAGATGTAGGAATTGGAAATGAAATAATTTTACATTTAGGTAATCAGCCTGTTATAGATTATTATATGAGAGAACAAAACTAAAATAATGTGTAGTTTTTTGGGCTTTAATTACAAAATAAAAGATTTAAATTTTATTAATTATTTTTCACAAAAACGAGGCCCTGACTTAACTAACATTGAAGTATTTAATGATCATACTTTTCTGCATAATTTATTAAGCATAACCGGAGATTTAACTAAGCAGCCATTTTTACAAGATAATATAGTAGCACTTTTTAATGGTGAAATATATAACTATAAAAAATTTAATTTTGAATGTAAAAGCGATGGTGAAGTTATTATACCTTTATATAAAAAGTATGGTCCAAATTTTTGTACGCATTTGGATGGTGAGTACGCAATAGTTATTTATGATTTTAAAAATAATAAAGTCATTTTGTCAACTGATACTTTTGCCACAAAACCGTTGTGGTATGCCAAGCAAGATATTAAAACTGGATTTGCATCATACAAGAGTTGTTTAGATCGGGCAGGTTTTAAATCACCAATAAAAGTTCAAGCAAATACAACTTTAGTTTTAGATTTAAAATCTTATGAAATTGAAGAAGAAATAGAAAATTATTCTTTTGATTTGAATCAATTTAAAACAACATACGATGATTGGATGCTAGCTTTTTCTGAATCGATTAAAAAAAGAACAAGTAACATTAGGGAAAAAATATACATTGGTTTAAGTAGTGGATATGATAGTGGAGCTATAGCATGTGAGATGGCCAATCAAAATATTAATTTTAAATCTTTTTCTATAAAAGCGAAAGAAGATGAATCAATAATAAAACAAAGACATGATCTATTAAGCAAAAATAACTTAGATACTGAAATGATATTTTTATCTAAAAAGCAATACAATTTGTCAAAAAGTAATATAAAACAAACCTCGGAAGATTTTCAATATCAGATACCTAGATTGGGTAAAATAACTCCAAATGAAATGATGTCAAATGACAAAGGAGCCATTGGGTTATATTATATTTCTAAAAGAGCAAGAAATGAAGGTTACAAAATATACTTGTCCGGACAAGGTGCAGATGAAATTTTCTCTGATTATGGTTTCGCGGGGCGAAGATTTTACGAACACAGCACCTTTGGAGGCTTATTTCCGTCAAATTTAGAAACAGTTTTTCCATGGAATAGTTTTTATCAGGGTACCCAATTTTCTTATTTAGGGAAAGAAGAAAACATTCCAGGATCTTTAGGCATTGAGGGGAGATATCCTTTTTTAGATTTTTCAGTAGTGCAGGAGTTTTTGTGGCTACATCCAAAATTAAAAAATAGTAATTACAAATCAGTATTAAGAGAGTATTTAGTTATGAATAGGTTTCCATTTAAGGAAAATGAAAAAGTAGGCTTTAGTTGTGATTACGGTTTACTTTGATAAGGAGATTGATATTATGGCATACAGTGAAGAAGTGTTAGATCACTATGAAAATCCTAGAAATGTAGGAACACTAGATAAAAAAGATGATACAGTTGGTACGGGTCTTGTCGGTGCACCAGCATGCGGAGATGTAATGAGGCTACAAATAAAAGTTTCAGAAGATGGTACTATTTCAGATGCAAAATTTAAAACGTATGGCTGTGGCTCAGCAATTGCTAGTTCGTCTCTTGTAACCGAAATGATAAAAGGGAGAACTTTGGACTCTGCACTTGAAATTAAAAATAAAGAAATTGCAGATCATTTATCATTACCACCAGTTAAGATACATTGTTCCGTCTTGGCAGAAGATGCAATACGTGCTGCGATTGAAGATTACAAGAATAAACAAAATGGTAAATAGTGATGTTCAATTTGGCTGTTACTATGCAGCATTTAAAAATGAAAAAGCCACAAGGTTTGTATTAGAAAATTTTAGAAAACATTTTCCAAAAAATCCAATACTTTTAATTTCAGATGGCGGCGATGATTTTTCGCATCTTGCAGAACAGTTTGATTGTGGTTACGAACAACTTCATAATATATTTGAACCAAAAGCGGCCATGTATTGTTCTGTAAGAATGTTAGAATACTGGAAAAGATTAAAATTATCAGTAGATTATTGTAATAAAAAATATCTTATGATCCTTGAGGATGATGTTTATATAAGGGGACATTTTGAAATAAATAGACATTTTAATCTTTGTGGTTCTAGAAGAGGTGCTTTTTTTTCGTCTATTGCTAAGCGGGATATAAAAGAAGCTACTTCTAAAGATGTAAACATATATGGAATGTGTGGAGGCTCTTTTTTTAACACTGAAATATTTAATAAAATATATGATGATGTAATACTAGATATTACTCATAATCATGATGATAAGATCAAAAATGAAACTGATAGTTGGTGTTCTTTGGGCTCAACAGATTCTAGTATAACTTACCATTTTTGCAAAAGAGGTTATTTTTACGAGTCTAACCCATGGATGATAGAAGTCAGAGAAGGTAACTGGTCAAAATCTAATCACCCAATCGTACATGAGTACAAGGAGAAATATTAATATGTCTAATAAAGTAGAAGGAAGGAGCTTTAGTAGTAACACAACCAAGTTACTAAAACACCTAGATAAACTAAAAATAATACAAGAAAATAAACCACCGAGTCCTGTAATGGCGCACATATCAATAATAAATGCATGTAATCTTACGTGTTCTTTTTGTTGCTTTGCTAATAGAGATTTGACTGATAGGTTACCAACTGATAAAATATTGCAAGCACTAGACTCTTTCAAAAAGATAGGAGTTACCGGAGTAGAGTTTACTGGCGGTGGCGAACCTACACTACATCCAGATTTTCCAAAGATAGTTAAATATGCATATGATTTAGGCTTTTCTTTAGGTATCTGTACAAATGGAAAGATACTTGGAAAAAAAGCGCGCTTTGATAAAGATATTATAAACATGTTTTCTTGGGTCCGGCTTGGAATGTACGGCTTTTACGAGGGATATGAATACAACCTTAGCGTTTTTGAAGGCACAAACACAACTATCTCGGCAGCATACGTTTGGGACGAGAACCTAGAAACATCGAATAATCCCAATATCACAGGTGATTGGTCAGACTTAAAAAAGAAGACTCTTTCTAAGAAGTTTCAAACTAGTGAAAATTTTATTCGCATGATTAATTGGGTTGAAAATAATAAAGTGCCAACTAGAATTGCATTTAATGCAATAAAAGATGTAAAAGAGACACAAAAAGATATAGAATCAATTAGAAAAGTTTTGCAAAAACATGAAGAAGATAGAGGCGAACCAATGAAATATGCTTTTCTATCCGACTTTAATTTTAAGGGTGAGAGAAGAAATGATAACTGCTATATGCACATGGTTAAGCCGTTCTTATTTACAGATGGCTATATATATGTCTGTCCTTCAGCAGAGTTATCATTAGAGAATAATTATAACTATGTACCGGAATCTCAATTTATGGTATGTGATATAGACGGAATAGAAGAATATTATTCAAAACCATCTCATGTTCGATCTCACGCGTGCCATTATTGTAAATATGCAATGCAAAACGAGTTGATAGATGATATTGTTGCAAAAACTGATCATAATGATTTTGCATAGTGAGGAAAAATGATAAATTTATTTGATAAAGACTATTATGAAAATGGCGTAGAGAAAGGAATTTCAGGATATACTAATTATAGATGGATGCCAACAAGATCTATCCCTGAAGCCCTAGAAATAAAAAATAGCTTTGATTTTAAAACGTGTGTTGATATTGGTTGCGCCAAAGGATTTTTAGTTCATGCTCTTAGGCTTTTAGGCTGTCAAGCTTTTGGAGAAGACATAAGCGAATATGCAATCGAAAATTGCCATGATAAAGTAAGACCATTCCTATCAACAACTACAGATAAAAAATACGATCTGCTAATCTGCAAAGATGTTTTAGAACATGTTCCTCAGCAAAATTTACCATCATTATTAAAGTCATTATTGCCCAGGGCAGACCAGTTCTTTTTTGTAATACCTTTAGGAGACAATAATTTATTTAGAATAAGAGAATATGAAATTGATATAACACATGTAACAAAAAAAGACGAGGAGTGGTGGATTAATCTATTTACAAGCTGTGGTTTTTACTTAAAAGATTTTTCGTACTCAATGGGCCCAATAAAAGAAAAATGGATCAAAAACAATCCATATGGAAATGGTTTTTTTACACTAGAAAAAAAAGAAAGATAAAATGAAGTATAAAAAAGTTTTAATTGTTATGGCTCACCCTGATGATGAAATAATTTTTGGATGGCCAATTTTACAAAATGAAAATATTAAAAAAAATATTTTAATAGTATCCTCTGATGCAAATAACCCAAAAAGAGCCTGGTGTAAAAATCGAAAAGATGCACTATATGAAATAGCTAAATATGTTGGCTGTGAAAAGACAGAATGTTTAGATTATAATTCTGAATTTTATAGGGAGCAAACGAGACCTATAAAGACAAATAAACCAGAAGAAGATGGTAAAGTTTCAGGTCCCTGGAGAAAGATGTGTAATCATTTTTTAGAATCAATTGAAAATATGTCTCAAGATTGTGATGCTATTTTTACTCACAATCCATACGGAGAATACGGCCATATCGATCATGTTTTACTATTTGACCTGATAGTTAAAAATATTAAAAAGCCAATATTATTTACTGATATAAGGCAAAATTCAAATTGGTCTCACGTAACTAAACAATCTGATCGTATTAATAAATTATATTATCAAAATATTATTATGAAAAATTGCACAATAGATTCTACTTTACTATCATTTTGTAAAGTAAAATACCAAAATAAAAATGCATGGACATGGAGTGACCCTGTGGTGGGAAGATGTAGTGTCTATGAAATATAGGAAATAAAATGGAAAAAATATTAGTTATTGATTGTGGAGGTGGAACAGGAAATAGGCTTCAAAATATAGTTAATGGTTTCTACTTTAAAGAGAAATATAATTTTACAAAAATGTACTTTGCATGGAGGAACCAATGGTCTTTTACGGGTAGGTATGAGGACTTTTTTGAAATTAATGATGATTTTGATATTATTGAGGAGCTTGATAGGCCATATCCGCCTTCTATATGGCATTCCGGAAACATATTTCCAAACAATTACACTCAAGATGATTTTGTAACTATAATACCTACAAATAAGCCATGCATGGTGCATTTAATGGAAGAAAATATAAATGCAGTTATAAAAGAATCAGATATATTTCCACAGATGGGACAAGACCGAGCATTAAAAATCATAAAAAATAATTTACCAGGACCATCTAAAAAGGTATTGTATTTAATAGATGCTTTTATGGAACAAAATAATTTACAAACTGATAATTTTGTTGGAATACATATTAGAAGAACTGATAAGCTAGGATGTGGTCCTGGTGATGCATTCTATATACAGCAAATAAGAAGCATCATAAACTCAAACCCAAATGTAAAAATGTTTTTATGTTCTGATGATCTAGAAGTTGAGCGGAACATGAAATCTATGTTTCCTGATAATATAGTATTTAGAAAAAAAGATCCATTAAACGCACCGCGACCAATGTTGGGTAACTTTATACCTGGACCTAATTTTATACCATACACTAAAGAACTTGATAATGCTTTAGAATCTATAGTTTCTAGCGATAATAAACATTTACCACAGTGGTGGCTAAACGAAAGAAAAATTGAACCAGGTAAAAAATTATATAATGCTATCAGAACAAAAGAATCAGTTTTAGATGCTATTATTGATTTTTTTATTTTATCAAAATCAAATCATATTTTAAATTCTGTAGGTACATTTTATGCCATGGCAAATAGAATTAGTTTTACAAGAAAGTTGCGAGGTTAGGTAATGATACTTAATACTTTAATAGAAAAGAAAATTTTTAAATACAAAATACAAAAATATAAAATACAAGAACAAATAAAACAATTGTTTAAAGTGAGTGATTTAGAAATAATACACACTCTCAGAAAAGATCTTATGCCTGGAGGAAATTTTTATAAAAATCACACCTTATCAAATGATGTGGAACTAAGTTTTCATAAAATTTTTTACAAGAAGATGAATAGTCCTTGGGTTGAATTTTTAAATGAGTATGAAAAATTTATATTTGAAAATATACCAGATATAATAGGTGAGTCTTTTTTATATCAAAAAACACCATCATTTAGAATACATTTACCAAATATGATGGCAGTTAGTGAGTTTCATTGTGATACCGATGATGATTATAATCATCCAATTGGTGAAATTAATTTCATTATGCCACTAACAGATATGCGCGATACTAATGCAATCTGGGTAGAATCTGAAAGATTTAAGGGTGATTATGCACCGATAAATTTAAACTATGGAGAATTTGTAAGATTTAATGGTAATATGTGTAGGCATGGTAACAAGACAAACTTAACACAAAAAACAAGAATCAGTTTCGATTTCAGAATACTGCCAATATCCTGTACTCCTGCAAAAGGCATGAATCCTGTAAAATTTAATTCAGGATCAGTGTATACTAAAGCAAAGTGGGAAGCAGGAGGTTATTATAAACTGTATGATAAAGTTAGTTGAAGACACAATTGATAACAATGACATAGACAGGCTAATTGAGTGGTTAAGAACATATCCAAGATTAACGAAAGGATCAGTAACAGAACAACTAGAAGCTAAGTGGGCGAAAGAATCTGGTACAAAGTATTCTGTATTTTGTAACTCTGGATCTTCTGCAAACTTGCTAATGTTACAAGTATTATTAGAAACCGGAAGGTTAACACAAGGAGATTCTGTAGTTGTACCCGGGTTAGCTTGGGCAACTGATCTAGCACCAGTTATACAGCTTGGGTTAAATCCAATTATTTGTGATGTAAACCTACAAGACCTTTCGGCCGACCTGGAAGATTTAGAGGATATATTTAAATCTTTAAAGCCCAAAGCACTTATTTTAGTCTCTGTACTTGGCTTGGTTCCAGATATGACTGAGCTAGTAAAGTTGTGTGAGAAACATGACGTTACACTTTTAGAAGATGCTTGCGAATCAATGGCATCAAAACATCAAGGTCAAAGACTAGGAACCTTTGGTCTTATGTCTAGTTTTTCAACATACTTTGGCCATCATATTTCGACTATAGAAGGTGGATTTGTTTGTACAGATGATTTTGAGATGTACGAGATATTAAAAGCAGTTAGAAGCCATGGCTGGGCAAGAGATTTATCAGAGCAAACAAGAAATAAGTTGAAAAAAAAGTGGAAAGTTTCAGAGTTTGATTCCCTGTACACATTCTACTATTCAGGATTTAATGTAAGGTCAACGGATTTACAAGCCTTTGTGGGATTATCTCAAGTAGACAAACTAATGCCCACCTCTGTAGTTAGAAATAAAAACTACACCCTTTATCAGCAAAACATAAAAAACAACTATTGGAGCCCTGTCACTCGTCCAGGGGACTTTATTTCTAACTTTGCATACCCGATTATACACCCAAACAGAAATGAAATAGTTGAAAAATTACAAGAAAAGAAAGTAGAAGTTCGACCACTTATTTGTGGGTCAATGGTGAGTCAACCTTTCTATAAAAAGAAGTTTAAACATAGAGAATTGAAAAACTGTAATATCGTTGATAAATTTGGTATGTATATACCAAATCATCCAAAAATGACGCCTGAAGACATCATTTTTGTATCACAAATAATTAATAAATGTATTTAATATCAAGGAGAGAAATAATATGAACAAAGTGTACACCACATTGCAAAATTGCAGAGTATGTAAGTCAACAGATATGGAAGAAGTAATAGCGATAGAAGATCAATATTTATCGCCTACTTTTGTAAAAACCAACGAAAACAATCCAATATCAAAAATCAAGGTACCTCATACACTTATGTTGTGCAACTGCTGTAGTCTTTTACAATTAAAAGAAACAGTAGAGCCGGATCTACTTTACAAGCAGTATTTCTATAGATCTTCAACAAATGATATGATGAGGGAAGACTTGAAGAAAGTTGTAGATGACGTCATGACTAGAGTCGAACTTAATCCGGGAGACTCAGTATTGGATATTGGAGCTAATGATTGCACAATGATCTCTTACTTTCCAGACTTCTTGGATAGAAATGGTATAGAGCCAGCCGAGAATATTGATTGGTCTTCTGCTGACCCGAGCATTACAATTGTAAATGACTACTTCACAAGAGAGGCCGTGGACAAGGCAGTGGGTGACGGTAAAGTTAAGGTATTTACTTCCTGTGCAATGTTCTATGATATTGATGATCCGAATGCTTTTGTTGACACAGTAAAAAGAAAGTTACACAAGGATGGAGTATTTTGTATACAGTTGAGTTATTTACCGGCTATGTTAGTTAATTTAAACTTTTATGATATTTGCAATGAGCACTTGGAGTATTATTCTTTGACTTCCCTTCAGGTACTAATGTCTAGACACAATCTAGAAATATTTGACGCGGAAGAGAACCATGTAAATGGTGGAAGCGTAAAAGTTATGATTACACACTCTGAAAATAAAAGAGAAAAGACGGAAAACTTAAAGAGGTTGTACAAAGTAGAGGGAGAAATGAACCTTGAATCTCCCGATACCTATAAAGATTTTCATAATAAAATTATTGAGATGAAAAACAAGATTGCAGACTACATTCAGTCAGAAATCAACATGGGAGAGCTAGTTCTAGGACTAGGTGCCTCAACAAAAGGGAATATGCTCCTTCAGCTTTTTGGCCTAACAAGGGATAAGATTCCTGCAATAAGTGAGAGAAATCCTGACAAAGTGGGTTTAAGAACACTAGGGACAGATATAGAGTTGATATCAGAAGAAAAAGCGCGCTCCCTGAGGCCTTCTTGTATGCTAGTGCTGCCATGGTACTTCAAGAAAGAAATAGTCGCAAGAGAGAGGGATTACATTGACTCTGGAGGAAGTTTACTGATGCCGATGCCTTATCCTCACCTTATCACGAAGGATGGAGAAGTTAGGCTGTGAGCATATTTTCTGAGAGTTCCATTGCAAAAATGAAGAGTTTATCATCTGAGCCTTCAATTTATGAGTCTGTATTTTCAAATTCAGAGATAGAAGAATTGATTGCAATAGAAAGTTCTAGTAGCGGTAACGTAATGGTAGATCGAGCAGATTCTCGGAAAACAGAGGTTGACTGGTCAACTAGGGCAAAAGAAATTGTTATGCCAAAGTTGAAGAAGATATTCAATAGAGATGTTATAATAGGAGACTTCCCTGCTCACTTTATAATAAATAGATACCCTCTGAGGGTGCATTGTGACATGGGCAAAGATCCAGATGTTATTCCATATAAAAATATACTCATACCTTTATCTGTGACTGGACCAAGTGAGACACATACAATACTTTTCAATCGAAGGTGGCACGATGTGGGATCTCTTTTTGTTTCGCAGGATAGAGTTACAGGTGGCTCAAACGACTATACTTTTAAAGACAAGAATGGAAAGTTCATATATGTACCAGACTCTGAAGAATTTGTAAATAAATTAAAGCAAAATACAAATAAAGATGTAGAATATCTCGGAGGAACATTCAGCGCGTCAGAATCTACTATTGGAGAAATAGAGGCTCTACTGGGTCAAAAAAGGTACCAACAAAGAACTAGCGGTCACATCACAAGTGATCGATCATTCAATAGAGAAGATTATGAGAAATACCTTACACACCAGCCATATGAAGATCTTACAAGTTTATCCATAAGAAAAGTAATACCATGGACCGTAGGCAATGTGATAACGTTCGACCGATCTATTCTGCACTGCGCCAGCAATTTTTTGGAGCAAGATATAAAAGAAAAAATGGCTTTAGTAATGTTTACTGTGTGGGAAGATTAATGGAAAAGTATAAAAAAGTTTTAGTGACCGGAGGTAGAGGGTTTGTAGGAGGTCGACTTCAAAATATAAGACCTGACTGGATTTATATGTCTTCTCAAGATTGCGATATCATGGATGCAAAAGCACTCAGAAAGTACCTGGATGCAATAAAGCCAGATGCAGTAGTTCACCTAGCGGCACATGTTGGAGGAATAAAAGAGTCATCAGAAAATCAGTCTGTTTTTTATTACAGGAACTCTATGATAAATCTCAACTTAATACATCAATGCTACGAAGCTGGCATTAAAAGAGTGCTGTCCTGTTTGAGTACATGTTGTTTTCCGGACGTAGCAGACAAATATCCAATGACAGAAAAAGATTTTATGAAGGGCGAGCCAACAGAGACAAACTATGGATATGGGGTCGCTAAAAGGGCTCTTTATGTTCAAAGTAAGTGGTACTCAAAAGAGTATGGCGTTTGTTATAATTGTTTTACACCTTCAAATATATACGGTCCTCAAAATGATTCGACTTTACAGAGAGGTCATTTAATATCGAGCATGATAAAAAAATTTAAAGCAGTAAAAAATGGGGAAGAAGTAGATTTTTGGTCAGATGGTACACCACTTAGACAACACCTTTATGTTGATGATTTGGCTTATTTGATACCTGAAATGTTAGAAAAACACACAACAGATCTTCCGTTAGTTGTAGCTCCACCTGAAAATTTATCTATCAAACAAATAGTTGACACCTTTTGTTCGATATATGATAAAAATGTAAGATATAAATTTAATAATAAGCTTACTGGCCAACACAGAAAAGACGCGTCCAGCGAAGAACTACTTAAAATAATACCAGATTTTAAGTTTACTACCCTCAAACAAGGTTTAAAAAAAACATTAGAATGGGTTAATATTAACGAAAAGGATTAAGTAAATGAAAAAAACAGCGTTAATAACAGGTATAACTGGCCAAGACGGATCATACCTAGCAGATTTTTTGCTAAAAAAAGGATATAAAGTTATAGGTTTAAAGAGAAGAACTTCAGTTATTTCAACTGATAGAATAGATCATATTCTCGACGATAAAAAACAAAATTTTATTTTAGAATATTATAATTTACACGATTCTGGTGTGTTTTATAGATTGATTAGCAAATATCAGCCAGATGAAATATATCATCTTGCAGCTCAATCACACGTTAGAGTTTCTTTCGAGGTACCAGAAGAAACAGTCGCTACAGTAGCAATGGGCTCATTAAGAATACTAGAAGCAATCAGAGCGATTAAGCCAGATATAAGATATTATCAAGCATCATCTTCTGAAATGTACGGCGATAACACTGAAGTACCTCAGAACGAAGAAACTCGTTTCATGCCAGCAAGTCCTTATGCGTGCGCTAAGACTTTTGCTCATAATCTTTGTAGAAATTATAGAGAGAGTTATGGCCTTCATATATCTTCAGGAATCTTGTTTAATCATGAATCGCCAAGAAGAGGAGAAACTTTTGTAACTAGAAAAATCACTATGGCTGCAGCCAAGATAGTTTGCGGTTTACAAGATAAATTGTATCTTGGCAATTTAGATGCAAAAAGAGATTGGGGCTTTGCAGGTGATTATGTGGAAGCAATGTGGCTAATGACACAAAATTCAAAACCAGATGATTTTGTTATTGCAACAGGAAAAACTTATACAGTAAGACAATTTTTAGAAGAAGTCTTTAATTTAGCAGGCTTAGAAGTGGATAAATATGTTGAGATTGATAAAAGATATTTTAGACCCCATGAGGTTCCAGTTCTACTAGGTGACCCATCAAAAGCAAAAAGAATTTTAAATTGGCAACCAAAGGTAAAATTTTCTGATTTAGCTAAAATGATGTTTGAGCACGATTTAAAGAAAGTTAGAGGATTTTAATATGGCAAGATGTTTAGTCACTGGACATAGGGGATTTATAGGATCTGAACTTTATATTCAGCTTATGAACAAAGGACACGAAGTTTTAGGACTTGATAAAGTAGAGGGGGAAGATATTTTAGATGTTCTGCAAAAAGATAATATTAAAGAAAAATATTTAGATTTTTCTCCAGATTATATTTTTCACTTAGCATGTATACCCCGGGTTGCGTATAGTGTAGAGAATCCAGTAGAAACAATGAGGAATAATGTGCTAGCTGGCTCTTTAGTATTAAACTATGCAAAACAGGTAAAGGCTGCCAGAGTTATATATTCTGGAAGTTCTTCTGTTGTTGGAAATGGCAATGGCCCTTCTAGTCCATACGCATTACAAAAACTAGTGACAGAAATAGAATGTAAATTATATTCTGATCTTTATGATTTGGATACTGTAACGTTAAGATATTTTAATGTGTATTCTGAAATAAAAACTGATGGAAATCCATATGCAACAGCTGTTGCTAAGTGGAAATATTGTATTGAAAACAATTTAAAACCATTTATAACAGGAGATGGAACACAGCGGAGAGATATGGCATATTTAAACGATGTTGTTTCTGCTAATATATTTGCCATGAATTATCATGATAATTTTGAAGGAGAAGTTTTTGATGTTGGTACAGGTAGCAACATCTCATTAAATGAAATAAAAGATATCATTCTAAAATACCACAAAAATGTTGAGTTTGATTATGTTCAACCACGCGCAGGTGATGTTATGGAAACAAAAGCAGATATGTCAAAATTAGCTGCTGCTGGTTGGAGACCTGAGATGTCAATACTAGAAGGTATTAACTTATGTTTTAAAAAATAATAATAATATGTTATTATTTTTTTACAGTATTATTATAGGAGTTTAATATGAAATTATCTAATCAAGCTATGGGGGCTATCATGATGGCTTTACAGAAAGCATTAGTAGAGCAAAGCGATATTGTACCTGTGCTAATGTCTTTTAACTTTGAAAAAAGTCATGACACAAAAAGATGGGGAACTAAATCAGGAGAATTGATTGTAAAAAATCCACCAAGCTTTAAAATAGACAATGATATTTTTAGCCCAGAGGTTTCTAAAACAGCAGGTTCTGACTAGTGCCCATATATTGTTACAAATGTCTAAGTTGTAAAGAAAATTTTGAAGTTAAACATAGTATGTCTTTTGAAGGACAAGTGTGTGTTTATTGTCAAAGTTCAAATGTAATAAAACTACCATCCTTTATTACTTCTATAAAAACTGTAAAAAAGAAACAGGTTGGATCTGTTGTTAAAGATTACATAACTAAAGCGAAAGAAGATATTAAGGAAGAAAAGAAAAAAATGAAAG
>MDTG01118868.1_pt1 | contig 17322 bp, 12 predicted proteins | sample 811421 | NCBI WGS metagenome assembly MDTG01 (sample SAMN05326645, study PRJNA326480) | marine metagenome | isolation source: seawater | place: Pacific Ocean: South East | collected 2011
AGCGGCGGGCGACCGCCCTGGGCCTGGCGCCGAGAAAACGCGCCAGGAAGTGCCGGCGGTCCGCCGCGGTCTCCGGCACGGCTTCGCCGTGCATGTAGGGCAGCCACTCGTAGACCTGGGATTCGTGGCAGGCGAGCAGGTCCAGCCAGTCGTCCAGCAGATCGCCGATGTCGAGCACGTAGTCGGCGCGGAACGGAGCGGGCCGCTGGAAGAAGTCGCACATGCCGAGCACCACGGGATCCTGGGCCAGGGGCGGCACGTCCGGCACCACGCCGGGCACCCGCAGCAGGTAGCACGCGTCCTGCACGAGGCGGGCCGTGGCGCGATGGTCGGGGTGGTAGTCCTCGCTGCGGTGGGTGACCAGCAGGTCCGGCCGGAACGCGCGGATGTCGCCGATCAGCCGGTGGCGCAGGGCCAGGGTGGGCTCCAGCTCGGCGTCCCGCACGTCCCAGATCGAAACGTCCGCGCCCAGCCGCCGGGCGGCCGCGGCGGCCTCGTCGGCGCGCCGCGCCGCGAGGTCGTACCGGGACAGGGTCTGATGCCCGGCGGAGCCGTCGGTCAGGCTCAGCAGCCTGACGGCGCTGCCCCGGCGGGCCAGGCGCAGTGCCAGGCCGCCGGCGTGGAACTCCGCGTCGTCGGGGTGCGCGCCGACGATCAGCGTGCGTGGCATTGTCATCGGTGAACGGGGATCATGGTGGTCGTCCGCGGCGGCCTGTGCACCACCATTGTCCCGGCGCCGCCGCGGCGGCTGCAAGCTGCGCCGAGGGTTGGTCGAGTTCGCCAATATCTCGCCGGGAATGCCGGCCGGGGCCCGGGCCGGGCGCGCAGGACGTTGATTTGGCGAAGAATTATTGTTGGCCCGGTGCTTGCTGTGCTGTCGACGCCGGCCGCGGCCCGCCGGGGTGGGCCATGGCGTTTCGATCTGCTGCCGATGGCGGCGATGCTCCGGTCCGGAGCGAGACGAGGGAGACATTGCATGCTGACCATTTCCGGGCTGTCCAAGACCTACGCCAACGACGTGCGGGCGCTGGACGACGTCTCGCTCACCGTGCCCCGGGGCATGTTCGGGCTGCTGGGGCCGAATGGCGCCGGCAAGTCCAGCCTGATGCGCACCGTGGCCACCCTGCAGACGCCGGACACCGGGCGGATCGAGCTCGACGGTCTGGACGTGCTCGCCGAGCCCGACCGGCTGCGCCGGCGGCTGGGCTACCTGCCCCAGGAATTCGGCGCCTACCCGCGCACCTCGCCCCAGGTGATGCTCGAGCACATCGCCGCGCTGAAGGGCATCGGCAGCCGCAGCGAGCGCCGCGAAGTCGTCGAGCAACTGCTGGTGCAGACCAATCTCTGGGACGTGCGCGGCAAGAGCATCGACACGTTCTCCGGCGGCATGAAGCAGCGCTTCGGGATCGCCCAGGCGCTCATCGGCGATCCGTCGCTGATCATCGTCGACGAGCCGACCGCCGGCCTCGATCCGGCGGAGCGGCGCCGCTTCCACAATCTGCTGGCGCGCATCGGCGAGGACGTGGTGGTGATCCTGTCGACGCACATCGTCGAGGACGTCGCCGACCTGTGTCCGCGCATGGCGATCATGGGCCGCGGCCGGATTCTCGTGGAGGGCGCGCCGGAGGACCTGACCGCACGCCTCGACGGCCGGCTGTGGCGGCAGATCGTCAGCCGTGAGGCGGCCATGGCGCGCCGGGCCGAACTCCCGGTGGTGTCGTCGCGGCTGGTCGCCGGCCGGGTCGAGCTGCGGGTCGTCGCCGACTCGGCGCCCGCCCCGGATCTCGAGCCGGCGACGCCGACCCTGGAGGACGTGTACTTCGCGACGCTGCTCGAGCACGGCCTGTCGGTGGACCTGTGAGGCGCGCCGGCATGGGTTCGATATTCGCCTTCGAGTGCCGCTATCAGCTTCGCTCGCCCCTGTTCGCCATCGTCGCGGCCGTGTTCTTCCTGCTCGGCTTCCTGGTGATGGCGTCGGAATCGGTGCAGGTCGGCGGCGTCGGCGACAACCTGAATCTGAACGCCGCGTTCGCCATCATCCAGATCCAGTACACGCTGAGCATTCTGGGCATGTTCGCGGCCGTCGCCTTCGTGGCCGGTTCGATGACCCGGGATTTCGAGGTGCGCACGGCGGAGATCTTCTTCGCCACCGGCATCGGCGAGCGGGCGTTTCTGGCGGGCCGGTTTCTCGGCAGCACCCTGGCGGCCACGCTGGCCGTCGGCGCCGGCATCGTCGGCACCCTGGCAGGGTCGCTGATGCCCTGGCTGGACGCCGAACGGGTCGGCGCGTTCTCGATGGCGCCCTACCTGTTCTCGGTGTGGGCCGTGCTCGTTCCCAACTCGCTGGTCGTGTGCGCCCTGTTCTTCTCCGTGGCCGCCCTGACCCGGTCGATGATGGCCGCCTACGTGGCGGCGCTCGGGTTCATGATCACCTTCGTCGTGCTGTCCGCCGTCACGGACCCGGAGCGGGTGCAGTGGCTGGTGCTGGCGGACCCGTTCGGTGTGACCGCGTTCGGCGAGATCACCCGTTACTGGACCGTGTTCGACCGCAACGAGCGGGTGCCGGCCTTCGCCGGCACGCTGCTCTACAACCGGGTCATCTGGCTGGCCGTCGCGCTGGCCGCGCTGGCCGCGACGCTGGCCCTGTTCCGCTTCTCACCGGGCCGGCGTCAGGGCCGGCGGCGGCTGGCCCGGCTGGTGGGCCGCTGGCGCCGCCGGGAGCGCCCCGCACCAGTCCGGGCGGACGATCTGCCGGTGGTGAAGCCCGGGCAGGGGCGCCGGATCGACGTCGGCCGGCTGGCCTCCCAGATCCGCATGGACGTCCGCGGCGTGCTGCGCAGCATTCCGTTCTACGTGCTGCTCGCCTTCGGCATGTTCAACGTGATCGGCGCCTTCCTCGGGGCGCTGTCCCAGCTCTACGGCACGCCGGTGCTGCCGGTGACGCCGGTGATGATCCGGGTCATCGACGGCGCCTTCCTGTTCGTCGTGCTGATCGTCATCGTCTACTACGCCGGCGAGCTGGTGCACCGCGAGCGCCAGCACCGGGTCGCCGGCATTCTGGACGCCACGCCCTATCCGTCGTGGATCATGGTGCTGTCGAAGGTCGGCGCCCTGTGGTTCGTCATCGCCGCGCTGCTGCTGGTGGTGATGGTCACGTCCATCGTGGTTCAGGCCCTGAACGGCTACTACCGGTTCGAGCTGGGGCTCTACCTCACCGGGCTGTTCGGCGTGATGGGCTTCTACTTCTTTCTCTGGTGCGTGCCGGCGGTGCTGGTGCAGGTGCTGTCACCCAGCAAGTTCCTGGGCATGCTGGCATTCCTGCTGGTGTTCATCGGCGTCCAGACCCTGCCGAGCCTGGGTTTCGAGCACAACCTCTACCTGCTCTCCGCGCCCAACGCGCCGTACTCGGCCATGAACGGCTGGGGCCACTTCACCACGCCGTTGCTGGCCTTCGGCAGCTACTGGCTGGTCTTCACCCTGCTGCTGGTGATCGCCGCGCACCTGCTGTTTCCCCGCGGCGAGCTGTCGGGCTGGGGCGAGCGGCTGGCCGTCGCGCGCCGCCGCTTCGCCCCGGGCGTACGCGTTGCGGCGGCGGTGTCGGCGCTGGCGTTCGCCGCGCTCGGCGGCTGGATCTTCTACAACACCAACGTGCTGAACGAGTACCTGACGCGGGACGACCGGGAAACCGCCCAGGCCGATTACGAGAAGCGCTTCAAGACGTTCGCCGACCTGCCCCGGCCCCAGGTGACGGACATCGACCTGCACGTGGAGCTCTATCCCGAGCGGCGGCGGCTCGAGTCGCGGGGCACGGCGACGCTGGTGAACGACACCGCCGCGCCGCTCGAGCAGCTCCACCTGAGCGTGGCGCCGGCGCTCACCGTCGAGCAGCTCGATTTTCCGGGTGCCGAGCTGGAGGCCTCCGACGAGCGCCTGGGCTACTACCAGTACCGGCTGGCGGAGCCGCTGGCCCCGGGCGGGACCGCGCCGCTCACCTGGTCCCTGGTGTGGGCCAATCCCGGGTTCGAGAACGGCGGCTCGACCACCCGCGTGGTGGGCAACGGCACGTTCGTCGACAACACCGAGTTCATGCCGCTGCCGGGGTACGACACCAGCAGGGAACTGGAGGACAACAACGTGCGCCGGGAGCACGGCCTGCCGCCCGTGCAGCGTCTGCCGGCGCTCGGCGACCCGGACTGGCTCGGCGCCAGTCAGTTCCAGGTGAGCCGGCGGAGCGCGTTCCGCGCCACCATCGGCACCGCGCCGGACCAGATCGCGGTGGCGCCGGGCTACCTCCAGCGGGAGTGGCGGGACGGCGGGCGGCGCTACTTCGAGTACGCCATGGACGCGCCCATCTGGCCGTTCGTGTCGATCGTCTCGGCGCGCTACGAGGTCGCTCGGGACGACTGGAACGGCGTGGCGCTGGAGGTGTTCCATCACCCGACCCACGACGCCAACGTGGCGGCCATGCTGGAGGCCACCAAGCAGTCCCTCGAGTACTTCACCCGGGAGTTCTCGCCCTATCAGTACCGCCAGTTCCGCATTCTCGAGTTTCCGGGCTACGAACGCTTCGCCCAGTCGTTTCCCAACACCATTCCCTATTCCGAGGACATCGGCTTCATCGCCGATCTGCGGGAGGACGACCGCATCGACTACGTGTTCTACGTCACCGCCCACGAGCTGGCCCACCAGTGGTGGGGGCACCAGGTGGTCGGTGCGAGCATGCAGGGCATGACGGTGATCGTGGAGACGCTGGCCCAGTACTCGGCGCTGATGGTTCAGGAACAGGCCTACGGTGTGCACCAGATGCGCCGGTTCCTGAACTACGAGCTCGACAACTATCTGCGCTCCCGGGGTGGCGAGCTCATCGAGGAGCTGCCGCTCATGTACGTCGAAAACCAGGGTTACATCCACTACCGCAAGGGCAGCCTGGTGATGTACGCCCTCAGGGACTACATCGGCGAGGAGGCGATCAACCGGGCACTGCGCGGGTTCATCGACCGCCACGCGTTCCAGGGCCCGCCGTTCCCCACCGCCCGCGATCTGGTGGAGGCCTTCCGCGCCGAGGCGGGACCGGAGCACCAGCAGCTCATCACCGATCTGTTCGAGAAGATCGTGCTGTTCGACCTCGAGGTGGCGGACGCGCAGGCGGTGCCGGCGCCGGGCGGCGGCTACGACGTCACGCTGACCGTTCAGGCCCGCAAGCTGGAGGCCGACGGCAGCGGCCGCGAGACCGAAGTGCCGCTGGACTATCGGCTGGACGTCGGCGTGTTCCCGCCCGCCGGAGCGGATTCGGACGAGGTCGACCTGCCGCCGCCGCTGGTGCTGGAGAAGCACCGGATCGTGACCGGCACGAACGAGCTGACCTTCCACGTCGAGGAAATGCCGGAACGCGTCGGCATCGATCCGTACAACAAGATGATCGACCGGAACCCGGAGGACAATCTGCGGCGGCTGTGACCCGCCGGGCCGCGGCCGTCAGGCCCGCTCCAGTGCCCAGACCACCGTGTCCACGGGCTTCTTCAGGTGCAGGCCGCCGCCGACGTGCAGGAAATGCCTGGCGAGGCGCCGCCGATACCAGGCCGCCGGGCGCAGCGTCTGGGCGGCATCGGTACGGTCCGCGTCGTAGGCGCCGGCATCGTCGGCGGTGATCACGCTGACGTAGGCGGCGCCGCGGCACAGATCGGCGATGTTGCCGATGGCCCGGGCGCAGGCGGCGTCGTCCAGGTAGCCCAGCACGTCGTGGCACACCACCAGATCGTAGGGGCGCCCGTCGCGGTAGTCCTCGACGGTGCCCGGCGTCCAGCCGTAGCGGCCGCACAGATAGTCGCTGCGCTCCACGCCCTGCAGCCGCGCGCCGGGAAACTCCCGGCCCAGGGCGCGCAGGGTCGTGCCGACACCGCAGCCGAGATCGACGATGCGTCTGATCGGCAGGCGCAGGTGGCGCAGATAGGCGGCGACGAACGCGGCCTGGCGCCGGGCGTCCGCCGGGGTCATGGCGCGGGTGGCGGGGTTCCGATAGAACCGGTCGTAGTAGGCCTTGTCGAAGCGCTCGGGCATGGCGGCATGATACTGCGCGCCGGGGGGAACGGCGCGCGGGTGTTGCAACGCCGCCGCGGGCTTCCCATCATCGTGCTGTCGATACCGGGAGAGACCCTCATGAACGACGTCGTCAAGGCATTGCAGCAGGCGCTCGGCGAGGACGCCGTCCTCACCGGCGCGGACGTCCACGAACGTCAGGCGGGGATCTGGCGGCGCGACACCATCCAGGCCAAGGCGCTGGTGCGGCCGCGGACCACCGGGGAGGTCAGCGCGGCGCTGCGGATCTGCCACGAGCACGGTCAGCCGGTCGTCGCCCACGGGGGGCTCACCGGGCTGGTGGAAAGCGCGCTCACCACGCCCGACGACGTGGCGCTGTCCCTGGAGCGCATGAACGCCATCGAGGCCGTGAACGCCATGGACCGGACGATGGTGGTCCAGAGCGGCGCCATCCTGCAGACGATTCAGGAGCGGGCCGAGGACGAGGGCCTCATGTTTCCCCTGGACCTCGGCGGGCGGGGGAGCTGCACCATCGGCGGCAACATCTCGACCAATGCGGGCGGCAACCGGGTGATCCGCTACGGCATGACCCGGGACATGGTGCTCGGCCTGGAGGCGGTGCTCGCCGACGGCACCGTCGTCTCCAGCATGAACCAGATGATCAAGAACAACGCCGGCTACGATCTGAAGCAGCTCTTCATCGGCACCGAGGGCACCCTGGGAATCGTCACCCGCGCCGTGCTGAGACTGCGGGAAAAGCCGCGCCACCAGGCGACGCTGTTCGTGGCCGTGGACGCCTTCGACAAGCTCCCGGCATTCCTCAAGCACATGGACGCCGCGCTCGGCGGCACGCTGTCGGCGTTCGAGGTGATGTGGAACGAGTTCTACACGCTGGTCACCACGGCGCCGGCGGAGAACCAGGCGCCGGTGTCCCGCGAGTACCCGTTCTACGTGCTGGTCGAGGCGATGGGCGCCGACGACGCGGCGGTGGAGACGGCGCTGTCCGAGGCCTACGAGCAGTCGCTCATCGTCGATGCGGTCCTGGCGCAGTCGGAGCAGCAGCGGCACCAGCTCTGGGCCATGCGTGACGACGTCGCGCAGTGCTTCCGGGACGGCCCGACCATCGCCTTCGACGTCAGCCTCAAGATCTCCGACATGGACGGCTACGTCACCGAGGTGCGGCGCCGGCTCGACGAGGCCTTCCCCGGCAACCGCTGCTACGTGTTCGGCCACCTGGGAGACGGCAATCTGCATCTGGTGATCGGCGTCGGCGGCAACAGCCCGGAGAACCGGCATCGGGTGGAACTCTGTGTGTACGAGCCGCTGCGCGCCATCGGCGGCTCGGTGTCCGCCGAGCACGGCGTCGGCCTGGAGAAGAAGCCCTATCTCGACATCTCGCGCAGCGAGGCGGAGATCGAGCTGATGCGCGCGCTCAAACGCGCGCTGGACCCCAAGGGGCTGCTCAACCCGGGCAAGATCTTCGACGCCGGGCCGGCAACCGGGCAGGAGGCGGCATGAGTGGGCTTCACTACCTCACCCTGAGCGAGGTCGGGCGGCGCATCAAGAGCGGCGAGCTGACCGCCACCCAGGTGACGGAGGAGACCCTCGCGCGGATCCGCGCGCTCGAGCCGCGGCTGCACAGCTACGCGCTGGTGCTGGCCGATCAGGCGCTTGCCACCGCCGAGCGCCTCGACCGGGAGCGTCAGGAAGGCAAGCCGCTGGGGCCGCTCCACGGCGTGCCGGTGGCGGTCAAGGATCTGCTCTACACCCGCGGAATTCCGACCGCCTCGGGGACCACGGTCATGCGGGACTTCATCCCCGACCAGGACGCCACCGTGGTCACCCGGCTGAAGGAAGCCGGCGCGGTCATCGTCGGCAAGACCCAGCTCACCGAGGGGGCCTTCGGCGCCCATCACCCGGACATCACGGCGCCGGTCAATCCCTGGAGCGAGCAGCACTGGACGGGGGTGTCGTCGTCGGGCTCCGGCGTGGCGGTTGCCGCCGGCCTGGCCTTCGGCGCGCTGGGCACCGACACCGGCGGCAGCATCCGCTTTCCGTCCGCGAGCTGCGGCCTGGTGGGCATCAAGCCGACCTATGGCCGGGTCAGCCGTCACGGCGCCTTCCCGCTGGCCGAATCCCTGGATCACATCGGCCCCATGACCCGATCCGTCGAGGACGCCGCCCGCCTGCTGCGGGTGCTGGCCGGCCCGGACCCGGAGGATCCGACGGCGCTGACGGATCCGGTACCCAACTATCCGGCCATGATGGTCGACCGCGTCGCCGGCCTGACCATCGGCATCGACTGGGACTACGTCGGCCGGGGCGTGGACGATGCGGTGGTGGCGACCCTGCGTGAGGCGCTGGCCGTCTTCGAGGAGCTCGGTGCCCGGGTGACCGAGATCGAAATGCCGGTCAGCGCGGGCGATCTGGTGCAGGGCTGGGGCATCACCTGCGGGGTGGAGTGCGCCCGGGCCCATGCGCCCTACTATCCGGCGCGCAAGGACGAGTACGGCCCCGTGCTCGCCAGCCTGATCGAGACCGGGCGGGCCGCCTCGGCCGACGACTATCGGCGGCTGGAGGCGGTGCGGGAGAAATTCCGCGGCGAACTCGACGGGCTGCTGGAGACCGTGGACGTCATCATGACGCCCTGCATGCCGTCGCTGCCGCCGGATCTCGAGACCATGAACGCCCAGGTCGCCGAGGAGCAGGGGCGGGCCGAGTTCATCACCTTCACGGCGCCGTTCGACTATTCCGGACACCCGACCCTGACCCTGCCGGCCGGGCTGACCGGTGAGCGCCTGCCGAAGTCGTTCCAGCTCGTCGGCCGTCGTCTGGGCGAGCCCAGTCTGATCCGTGCCGGGGCGGCCTACGAGGGCGCCTGCGGGTTCGACGCTCACCCGTTGCCGTGAGCCAGGCTCAGTCTCACGCCGGGTCGACGTCGCGGTAGCACGCCGGCCGGAACCTCGGGGTGCAGATGGCATAGAACACGAGGTCGTCCGGGCCGGTGCAGGCGATGCGCTGGCGAACGCCGGCCGGAATGAGCACGACGTCGCCCGGACGCACGGCCATCGGCGGCGAGTCCCCCACCTCGGCACGTCCTTCACCGCTGACGATCAGGTACCGTTCGGTGACGCCATCCAGCCGGTGCCAGCGGGTGGTTCGCCCCGGCGTGACGCGTGCTCGGGCGATGGACGCCTCGGGATCTGCGTCGTCGTTGAGCGACTCCAGGATGTGGCAGCCTTCCTGGAAGTAGTACTCGGCGGTCTCGTCGGGGCGGTGCAGAAAGGCGTCTTTCATGGGCCTCACTCGAACGGTCCTGCCGTCACCTTAGCCCGGCGCCAGGTCGGCGCCTACCGTTGCGGGGCTGTGGAATTTCCCGTCGCAGCATGGTCTGATGCGCACAGCCAGGGCCGGCCCCGGTGCGGGGCGGCCAGGACCGAACTTCGGGAATCGACCCTGATGCAAAGGAATGATGCAGCGCGCGCCCGCCGGACGGCGCGCTGGGCTGTGGCGGCGGCGTTCGCCGGTGCGATGTTCGCGTCGACCGCGGCCAGCGCCGCCGCCTACCGGCTCGATGGCGACGACACCCAGGTCGTCGGCGCGGTCACGTCGGTTCGTGTCCGCTACGAGGACACGCTGGCGTCGGTCGCTCAGCAACACGGCCTCGGCTATCGGGAACTGCTCGACGCCAACCCCGAAGTGGATCCCTGGATTCCCGGGGAAGGGACCGAGGTCGTCCTGCCCACGGCCTACGTGCTGCCGTCGGCACCCCGGGAAGGGGTGGTGATCAACGTGGCCGAGTACCGCCTCTACTACTACCCGCCCGACAAGGACATGGTGGTGACCTATCCCGTGGGGCTCGGGCGCGACGAGTTCCGCACGCCGCTCGGCAGCAGCCGGATCGTCATGGCCATCGAGAATCCGAGCTGGACCCCCACGGAGTCCTCCCGTCAGGAGCATGCCGCCGCCGGCAACCCGCTGCCGCCGGTGGTGCCGCCGGGCCCGGAAAACCCGCTCGGCTCGCTGGCGCTGATGCTCGACCTGCCGGGGTACTTCATCCACGGCACCAACCAGCCGTTCGGCGTGGGCCAGATGGTCAGCCACGGCTGCATCAGGCTCTACGAGCCGCACATCGCCACCCTCGCGGAACTGACGCGCAAAGGCACGCCGGTGCACATCGTGCACGAGCCCTACAAAGTGGGTTGGCGGGGCGATTCGCTGTTCGTCGAAGCCCACCGCGGCGTCTATACCGACGCAGACCCCGCCGATCTGGCGCAGCAGGTCGAGGCCGCAACGAAAAACCGCGCCGCAGTCATAGACTGGGCGCGGGTTCAGGAGGTCGCTCAATCCCCGACGGGCGTGCCGTCGAGGATCTGAGCTGGCGGCCGGGAGCCGGCCGCCGGTGCTGCCTTACTTGCGTGCGCAGCAGGTGTCGGAGATGCGCTGAGCGCGCTCGTTCGCCTGGTTCGCGGCATCCATCGCACGCTGAGCCGTGGACTGAGCAGCGCTCGCTTCCTGGCTCGCACGGGTGGCGGCAGAAGCAGCACGATCAGCAGCATTGGCCGCTGCCTCTACCTGGCTTTCCAGAGCGCTGAGGCGCGATTCAATGCTGTCCACGCGATCGGTGCTTACCGTCGCGCAGCCGGCGAATGCGAAAGTTGCAATGAGAGCAAGAGCAAAGGTTTTCACGATAAGCCTCTTCTTGTGGCTGTTGATCGGAGCGGGCACGATACCATAGCGACTGCGGTTTGTATGCGTGGTGACAGGTCATTCCACCTCGCTTTTGAGGGTTTTCAGTGCCTCGGCCGCCAGAGTGTCGCCATCTGGCGACAATTGCGGATAGCGCAGGTCCAGGCTGGCCAGCGAATCGGTCACGACCCGGGCCACGGCGGCCCGCATGGTCCACTTGTCATCGGCCGGAATCACGTACCAGGGCGCGTGGTCCTGATCGGTATGGGTGAGCGCCGCCTCGTAGGCGGCCTGGTAGGCGAACCAGTGCTGACGCTCCCGGACGTCGCCGGGATTGAACTTCCACAGCTTGTCCCGGTTCTGCAGCCGCGCCATCAGGCGCTGGCGCTGTTCCTCCCTGGACAGGTGCAGAAAGAACTTCACGATGGTGGTGCCGTTGCGGCACAGGTGGCGCTCCATGGCGGCGATGTCTTCGAGCCGGTGCGCCCAGAAGTTCTCCCCCACCGCCTCGTGGGGCAGGGGGCTCGCCTCGACGAATTCCGGATGAACCCGTTCCACTACCACCGGCTCGTAGTAGGACCGGTTGAAGATGCCGATCCGGCCCCGTTCCGGCATCCGCCGCCAGTATCGCCACAGGAAGTTGTGGTCGAGCTCCTCAGCCGACGGCTGGCGGAACGAGAACACCTGGAAACCGGCCGGATTGACGCCGCTGGTGACGCGTTTGATGGTGCCGTCCTTGCCGGCTGTGTCCATGCCCTGGAAGACCAGCAGCACGGCGCGGCGGTTGTCCGCCCAGAGTATTTCCTGCAGTTCCTGCAGCAGGGCGACGGAATCGGTGACGCGGCGCTCGGCCCCGTCGACCTCCAGCCGCGTCGGGTAGTCGGCCAGGGAGCGCCCGGGTCGGAAGCGGAATCGGTCGGGTTGCAGGTCGTCGGCGGTCATGGGGATTTCCATTGCAGAAGGTGGTCCCGTACGGCGCCGCGCCAGGCGTCGGCGTTCTCGAGCTGCGGGGAGTGCTCGGCGCCGGCGATGGTCACCAGGCGCGCGCCGGGAATGGTGTCCGCCATCAGTCGGGCGGGCGCCAGGAACGGGGTGTCGAACTCGCCGACCAGCACCGTCGTCGGGCAGGAGATGCCGGCGAGCCGGCTCGCCACCGGTTCGTGACGCCGCAGGGTGTCCATCAGCCCGCAGTAGGCGTCGGGGTCGAGGCTGCGGAGCGCGTCGCGCCGCCTTTGCCAGTACGCCGCCTCGCCGACGAACTCGATGCCGCGCCGGACGGGCTCGGACTGCGGCGCCCGGCGCGCGCCCTCGAGCAGCGCCTCGCAGCCGTGACGCCGCACCAGCCTGCGCAGCTGCCAGCGGGCCCGCCAGGACCACAGGGGCAGGGGCGCCGGGGCGGTATCCATGAGCACCAGGGAGCGGAACCGCTCCGGCCGGCGGAGCACCGCGCGCATCGCCACCATGCCGCCGAGGGAGTGGCCGAGCAGATCGCAGCGTTCGATCTGCAGCGCGTCCAGCAGCGCGATCAGGTCGTCCACCAGCGTGGCGAAGTCGTAGGGACCGCCCCGGTCGGACCCGCCGTGGCCGCGCTGATCGTAGACGACGGTGCGGCGCAGGTCGTCGAAGGCGTGCAGGTGGTCCCGAAAGTCGGACTTCGCGCCGGTGAAGCCGTGCAGCAGCACGAACGCCTCACCGGTGCCGGACGCCTGGTAGGCGAGCCCGAGTCGGGCCGTCCCGGCGAACCGGCTTTCCGCTTCCCGGGACATGGGGGACCTCAGAACTCCAGTATCGCCCGGCCGGTGATCCGGCCGGCCTCCAGGGCGGCGGTGGCTTCGTTGATCTGATCCAGCGTGAAACGCCTGGTCACCATGGCGTCCAGGTCCAGGTCGCCGTTGTCCTGCCATTCGAGGAACCTGGGGAAGTCGCGGTCGGGCGCGCAGGACCCGCCGATGCTGCCGATGAAGTGTTTCTCGTTGAGCAGCACGTCGATGGCGTTGAGCTCCACCGTGGTCCCCGGCACGCCCACCAGCACCGCGGTGCCGCCGTCCCGGGCGCCGAAGTGGCCGGTCCGGCAGGCCGGCACGATCTGCTCCATGGTGGCCTTGATGCCGATGCAGTCGAAGGCGTAGTCCACCCCGCTCACCGGCGTCTGCAGAATCGTGTACTCGCCGTCCCGTGCGGTGAGCGCGTGGATGGCGGCGATCGGGTCCTCGCGGCTGGCGTTAATGCCGTGAGTCGCGCCGAAGCGGCGTGCGAACTCGAGCTTCTCGTCGTCGAGGTCCACGGCGATGATGGGATTGGCGCCGGCCACCCGGGCGCCGACCACGGCGGACAGGCCGACCCCGCCCACGCCGAACACCGCGACCGACTCGCCGGGCTGGACGCCGGCGGTGTTGATGACGGCGCCCGCACCGGTCATGATGGCGCAGCCGATGATGGCCGTGACGTCGGTGCGGATGCCCGGGTCGACCTTCACGACGTACTGCTGGTCGGCCAGGGTGTGGTCCGCCCAGGTGAAGACGTTCTCCGACTGGGCCTCGCCGTCGCTGACCGCCAGCGTGGCCCGCACCGGCGGCGCCGCCGCCACGGAAGCATTGCGGGGCACCCAGGTGACCAGCACGGTGTCGCCGGGCCGCACGTGGGTGACGTCGGCGCCGACCTCCAGCACCACGCCGGTGGACTCGTGGCCGAGGATCACGGGTTGTTCCCGGGGCCGGTGGATCTGGTGAAGCTGGGAGTGGCAGATGCCCGAGGCGAACTGCCTGACCACCACCTGGGTTGGCCCCGGGTCCGGCAGCGTGACCGATTCGATGCGCAGTTCGTTGCTGTCGACGGGCAGCACCGCGACGCGTGCAGGCGTTCCCATGGCATGTCCCCCTTGTCCTCGTGCCGGATTCGATATTGCCGGTCGGCCGGGGAGGACGCAACGCGCCCTGCGCCTGACGGTTCGGGCTGCCGCCGTGAGCGCGGGACGGCCTGGCGCAGTACACTACACTTCGATCATGAGCGAACGGTACAAACTGGTGTTCCGCGGTGAGGTGCTGGAGGGACAGCATCCGGCCGTGGTGCGCAAACGCCTCGGCGAAAGCGCCGGCTTTGCCGACGACGCGCTCGACAAGCTCTTCTCCGGGCGTCCGGTGGTGGTGAAGCGGGAAGCCGACACGGCGACGGCCGCGCGCTACCAGGCCGTGTTCAGAAAAGCCGGTGCGCGACTGCGGGTGCTGCCCGTTGAGGACGGCGACGACCCGCTGTCCGCGGCGCCGGCCGCCACCGAGGCGCCGTCGGGGGCGCGGGCCGATGCCGGCCCGGCCGATTCCGGCGGCGGATTCGAGCTGCTGCCGGCAGGCAGCGACATCCTCCGGGAGGACGAGCGCGACGGTTTCGAGGCCCGCGAGGTCGATACGGGAAGTCTGGCCCTGGAAGGGGCGCGCTTCGTGGTGGACGAACCGGCGCCCGAAGCGCCGTCGCCGGACGTGTCACATCTGTCGGTGGCGGAGGTGGGCGTCAATCTCGGTGGCGATGGTCCGGCACAGGCGCCCGTGGAGGTCCAGGTGCCGGCCTTCGACATCGCCGAACCCGGCGTCGACCTGTCGCCCCGGCGCGCCGCGCCGTCCCCGGCGTTCGATCCCGCCTCGGTGAGCTTCGAAGTGGCGCCTGCGGGCGCGGACCTCGGTCAGCGACGGGCGCCGGCGGCGGCGCCCGTTCCGGACGTCTCCCATCTCAGCCTCGAGCCGGATTCCGACCGCTGATCCCTTCAACGGACCCGAGGCGCTGCGCCGCGGGTCAGGCTTCGCTGCTCAGGAGACGGTGACCACCAGGCTGCGATAGCCGGCGCGTTCCATGGCGGCCGCCACCGCTTCCTGGGTATCCGGGCAGAGCGCGACGATCGAGCCGCCGCCGCCGCCGCCCGTCAGCTTGGCGCCCAGGGCCCCGTGTTCCCGGGCGACGTGCACGAGTTCCTCCAGTTCCGGCGTGGAGAGCTGCAGGGCGTTCAGGTAGCCCTGGCACAGGTTCATGAGCTCGCCGAGCTCCTCGAACTGGCCTTCCCGGAGCGCGTCCGTGGCGGCATCGGTGAGTACGGCGATCTGGTCGAACAGGGCGTCGTAGCGGCGCCGGTGGTTCTCCCAGGCCTGGCGCACCCGGGCCACGGTATTGGCGGTCAGGCTCTCCCGGCCGGTGATGCCGATCACCAGCGGTACCGGGCGTGCCAGGGAGATCTCCTCGAAGCGGCCGGTGTCCTCACCGGGGGTGCGCTGAAAACGCAGCGGCATGCCGTAGGTGGCGATGGTGTTGTCGATGCCCGACGGCGTGCCGTGAGCCACGGTCTCGCACTCGAAGGCGAGGGCGTTGACGGCGCCGCCGTCGAGGCCGAGATCGAATGCCCGGTCGAGGGCCCGGATCACGGCGACCGCCAGCGCCGCCGAGCCGCCCAGACCCATGGCCCTGGGGACGTGGGGAATCACCTCGATGGTCATGTCCCGGTCCGCCAGGCCGAGCCGGTCGAGCATGGCGTGGAGAATGCCGCTGAGGCCCTGGGCGCCGGCCGGGCGGATCTTCTGCTCCAGGCCCCAGCGGGGAATCACCAGGTTGACGCCGCTGCCCCCGGGACGAACCACCGCCTCCACGGCCAGCGGAATGGGCAGGGCCAGCGCCGGCCGGCCGTAGACCACGGCGTGCTCGCCGAGCAGGATCACCTTGCCGCAGGCGCTGCTGCGGTCGGCCGCTTCCGGCTGGGCACGGCTGCGCTGGAGATTGCCGACGATCTCCCGGGCCTTCCAGACCTTGATCTCGCCGGATTCGATCAGCGCCTCGACGACGCTGTCGAACAGCGCTTCGGGCACCCCGGCGGTGCTGGCCACGCTGCGGGCGTGCAGCGTCATGTGATTCTGCTGGATGCCGTCGGTGGAGAGCGCGCGCAGCGCGGCGAAATTCTGAGCCAGCCCGACGGCGGCCATCACGCCGGCGAGCGTCCGGGCGTTCGGAGAGCCGAGCAGGCGGTGGTTGATGCGCACGCTCGGATTGGTCTCCAGGGAACCGCCCACCGTGCCCACCTTCATGGGCATCTCGATCTCGCCGACCAGGTCGCCGGCCTCGTTGGCGTACCAGCGGGTCAGGCCGCGGTAACGCCCGGACCGGGCGGCATAGGCGTGGGCGGCGGACTCGATGGCCCGCCAGTCGTTGCCGGTGGCCAGGGCCACGGCATCGACGCCGTTCATGATGCCCTTGTTGTGAGTGGCCGCCCGGTAGGGATCGACGAGGGCGAAGTCGTTGGCCAGGATGATGCCGTCCCGCACCTGCTCGCCGGTGTAGCCCTTGCCCTCCAGGTTCTTCGCCGGGATGCGCACGGTGGCCCGGGCCAGCGCCCGGTCCGTCAGGTTGGACAGAATGCGCAGGAACACCTTGCCGCCGGTGATCGTCTCGACCAGCGAGGCGATGCCCTCGCACATGGTGTTGACCAGGTTCGCGCCCATGGCGTCCCGGGTGTCCACCAGCAGGTGCAGGACCAGCATGTCGCGGCCGTCCTCCGGGGCGTGATGGCGGAACACCTCGATGTCCAGCGCGCCGCCGCCGCGGGCCTGCATCTTCGGGTGCAGGCTGTTGGCCAGGGCGACGATCTCCTCCCGCCGGGCGAGCAGGTCGGCCTCGGCGCGATCGAGATCGTCGATGTTCACGGCCTGCACCTGGCCGATGAGAATCGGGTCGGTGGTCTCGGTCTGATAGCCGCCGGACAGCCGGGCGATGCGCGCGGCGCCGGACAGGCCCGCCACGATGGACGGTTCCTCGACGACCAGCGGCACCACGTAGTCGCGCCCGTCGATCAGGAAGTTGAGCGCGTAGCCGAGCGGCAGGCCGAACACGCCGACCACGTTCTCGATCATCTTGTCCGCCACCGGCAGCCGCAGCGTGTGCTCCCCCGATGCCAGCAGCCGCACGTCGTCGTCGGACAGCAGGCCGCGCTGGTGCAGCGCGGCGATGCGCTCCCCCACGCTCATGCGGAAGAAATTGGGTATGCGGGCGCCGCCTTCGGCGCCGCCCTCAGCCGGTGACTTCGAGGCCATGGGACGCGGTCTCCAGAGCTAGCGGCAGATATCCTGCCTGTCTTGCGCGGGCGACGAAACGGTCGGCCGCATCGGCATCGTCGGTGAAGGCGGCTCCGATGTCGCCGCCACCGGCGCCGCAGGGTTTGTAGACGACTCCCGTGTCGATCGCAAGCCGGTGGAGGTGGTCGTGGGCGGGGCTGAAGATGCCGAGCGCGGCGGCGCGATCGAGGGCCCGGAGCGCATCGACGTAGTGCGCCAGCGCGTCCGGCAGCGCCGCGGCATCGAACAGCGCGGCGGATGCCTGTGCCAGGTCGCGCAGCTCGATCCCGTCGGCGGCGTCGAGCCAGGTGCCCAGGCGGCCCAGGTGCGCGCCGGTGCTGGCCGACGTGCCGGTCCATACGAAGCGGAGCTCGAGACCGGCCGGCAGCGACCAGGGCTCGGCCGCGGGCACCGGCTCGGCGCCCCGGCGGAACCGCAGCAGGCCGCCATGCCAGGCGGCGGCGACGTCGATGCCGCTGCCCTTGCCGCCCTGCAGCCGGTGATGGATGTCGAAGGC
>MDTG01078217.1_pt1 | contig 17320 bp, 20 predicted proteins | sample 811421 | NCBI WGS metagenome assembly MDTG01 (sample SAMN05326645, study PRJNA326480) | marine metagenome | isolation source: seawater | place: Pacific Ocean: South East | collected 2011
CTAAGATTTATAATAAAGGTTTTTTTCCATGGTTCTAGAAATTATATCGGTCTGTTTAAAACGAAATAAAAGAATAATTTTTGATAACTTTAATTTAAAATTAAATAAATCTCAAATAATGATTTTAATTGGAGAGAATGGGTCGGGAAAAACAAGTTTACTTGACCTTGTTGCGGGTATTTTAGAACCACAGAAAGGAACAATTAAAATAGATAAACTACCATGTAAAGATCTACATTCTAATAAAAGAGATATTTTTACCTATCTTTCTAACAAGGATGCCTTAAAAGAAAACTTAACAGTAGAGGAAAATTTAATTATGTGGTCAAGAATTTCCTCACGTAATTTCTCAGAACCAAAATTAACAAAGGTGTTTGACTTTTTTCAATTAAAGGAAATAAGAAAAAACTTAGTTGGCAATTTATCTCAAGGACAAAGGAAAAAAGTTACACTTTCGAAACTTTTAATTTCAAAATCACAGTTATGGCTTCTTGATGAACCATTTAATAGCCTAGACTCAAAGTCTGTAAAAAAAACTATAAAATTAATCGAGAGGCACACACAAAATGGCGGGTCAACTTTACTTACAAATCATATTGACCTGAGTTTTAAAAACTCACAAAAAATAAAGCTCAAAAACTTTAATCCAAATTTAAAAAGCTACAAACCAAAATTTCATAATTGGGAGGATTTTTAATTATGACTGAATTTTATAAGCTTTTTCAAAGAGAATTATCTATAAATATTAAAAATTTTTTTGTTTTATTTACCTTTTCAAGTTTCTTTATTATTTCAATTTTGATATTTGTTTTTGCTTTTGGTTCAGATTTAAGCGAAATTGATGGATTATATAAACCTATTGTATGGGTGATACTCATTTTTTCCATAACACTTGTTTCTGAAAACTTTATATACAATGACTTCTCCGATGGTAGTTTGAAAGAACTTGAATTTCTTGGTTACAACAATGAGCTAATAATTTTTTGTAAAAGTTTTGTAATGTGGCTTTTGATAATTATGGCCACTATCTTTTTAGTACCAATTTTTTCAATTTTTTTTAATATTTCTTTTAATGAGACTGTATATCTTTTTATCTATATCTTTTTTGCTTCACCAAGTTTAACATTGATTTCAATTGTGTCATCGTTGTTTTCAATTCAACTAGGAAAAAATAAAATTGTTCAATTCATTCTTATATTTCCTTTTTATATTCCAGTTATTATCTTTACGACCTCATCAAGCAATATTCAACTAAATGCGAATTCTCATAACAGTAATTTTTTAATTTTAATTGGAATTTTTTTCATTACATTACCATTATGTCTATTTATAAGTAGATTAATTATGAAAGAGCTAAATAAATGATTTTTAAATTTGCAAATCCACTTAAATTCCAACGTTTAACAGAAAGCATTCAACCTTTCGTTTTTTATATCTCTTTAATATTGTTAATGCTTGGTTTATTTTTTGGATTTTTTGTGAGTCCTCCTGATTATCTTCAAGGGGAAACAGTAAGAATAATGTATGTCCATGTTCCATGTGCTTGGTTTTCACTGATGATATATTCTGCAATAGCTATGTGTGCTATATTTGCAATAGTCTTTAAGCACACCCTTGCATACATTATATCGCGTGCCTGTGCTCCTATTGGTGCTTGTTTCACATTAGCTACGCTATTGACTGGGTCCATCTGGGGCAAGCCTACCTGGGGTACCTGGTGGGTTTGGGATGCAAGACTAACTTCTGAACTTATTCTTTTATTTATCTACATTGGTTTGATCATAATTCATAACTCATACGACGATAAGTCAAAGAGTGACAGGTATGCATCAATATTAGCATTGATTGGAGCAGTAAATTTACCAATAATAAAATGGTCAGTTGATTGGTGGAACACTCTTCATCAACCCGCAAGTATATCAAAGTTTTCTTCGCCATCTATAGACAGCTCAATGATGATTCCACTTTTCATAATGACTTTTTCAATATTCTTTTTTTTATATCAATTTTACTTATAAGAATTAAGGGCGAGATTATTCAAAGAAAAATTGATGTTCTCAGGCTCAACCAGTTAAGATAATGAAAAATTTCTCAAACTTTATAAATTCAGGTGAACATCTTCCTTACGTCCTATCGTCGTATTTCATTGTATTTTTTATACTTTTTCTTATCTTCATAACTAGTTCAATAAAAACAAAAAAACTTGAAAAAGAATTTGCAAACCTTTCAAAAAATGAAGCAAAAAAATAAAAGACTTTTCATACTATCTTTATCCATAATTTTATTTGCCACAGGATCAATTATTCTCTTCACTAACCTAAGAGAAAATCTTATTTTTTTCTATTCACCATCAGAGATAATTGAGAAAAATATTGAACCTAATCAAAAAATTAGAGTAGGTGGTATGGTCAAAGAAAAAAGCTTAAAAAAAAAAATTATTGATGTCGATGGTCGTAGTTTAGAGGAAATCTCATTCATTGTAACTGACTTTAACGAAGAAATTAAAATTTCTTATGTAGGAATACTACCTGATTTATTCAAGGAGGGACAGGGTGTTGTTGTTGAAGGGATAGTTGAAAACAATGGGATGTTTGTTGCTAAATATGTGCTTGCGAAGCATGATGAAAATTATATGCCACCTGAAATTAAAAATATAAAATCTATAAGGGATAAAAAAAATGATATCTGAATTAGGATTTTTGTTCTTAACAATTGTTTTTCTGGTTTCAAGTCTTAGCTCATTTGAGCTTTTAATGAATAAAAACTATCCCAAAGACTACTCATTTTGCCAAAGAAAACTATCTAATGTTTTATTCTTTTTGACGTTAACATGCTTCACATGCCTTACTATTTCTTTCATCAACTCAGACTTTTCTTTGAATGTTGTCTCTAAGAATTCGAATAGCCAACTCCCAGTTATCTATAAATTTACAGGAGTTTGGGGCAATCATGAAGGTTCGATTCTTCTCTGGTTATTAGTTATGACTTTTTTCGGTTTTCTATTCTCTAAGAGTTCTCTTGCATCCACTAATTTTAAAAATGACGTACTTAAAATACAAAATACTTTATGTTTTCTTATAGTATCATTTATATTATTCACCTCAAATCCATTTGAAAAAACCTTCCCACCTCCAGTTGAAGGTGCTGATTTAAACCCGCTCCTTCAAGATCCAGGATTGGCAATTCACCCTCCATTTCTCTACTTGGGCTACGTAGGTTTTTCAATAATTTACTCGATATCAGTAGCTGGACTTTCTTATAAAAATAAATCTTTATTTATTAAAATTTTAAGACCATGGGTTTTTATGTCTTGGATCTTCTTAACTTGCGGAATTGGTCTTGGTAGCTGGTGGGCATATTATGAATTGGGATGGGGAGGATTTTGGTTCTGGGATCCTGTAGAGAATGCATCTCTACTTCCATGGCTTACAGCTTCTGCACTTTTACATACAATAGTTATCGCTGACAAAAAAGGGTTATTAATTAACTGGACTATAATCTTGTCCATTCTAACTTTTATATTAAGTCTTTTAGGAACATTTTTGGTCAGATCAGGCGTGCTAGTTTCTGTTCACGCTTTTGCAAGCGACCCTACTAGAGGAGTTTATATACTCCTTCTTCTTGCTTCTATCAGTGCCTTTGGTGTTGTTAAATATTTGAGAAACCATCAAATGATTGCAAGTCAACCTAGAATCCATTTAGTATCAAGAGAAGGTATGATTTCTCTTAATAACATTTTTATGCTTTCTTTAACTTTCACGGTACTTCTAGGAACAATATACCCTCTATTTTCTAGTGTAATTTTCAACTCAAAAATTTCCGTAGGTGCTCCTTTTTTCAACTCTATTTTAATGCCTGTGATGTTTCCATTTGTATTTGGGATGATTATGGGGCCATATGTTCGATGGGGAAAAGATGATCTTATAAAATTGCTTGGTAGATTAAAGATTCTTCTGTTCGCCTTATTTCTAATTTCTTTTACAATATGGTACGTAAATTACGATGACCCAGTTCTCGCTATCATATTCATCATACTAGGAATCTGGATCATTGTAAGCTCTCTATTTGAAGTGATTCAATACAAAAAAGGTAAAGCTAAGATTTCTTCATTACCAAACAAAATGATCGCTCAAGTTTTTGCTCATATTGGAATTGGATTATTAATAATAGGTGCTACTGGTAGTAGTATTCTTAAAAAAGAAAAAATTCAATTTCAAGAAATCGGAGAAATTATAAAAGTAAATAAATTTAATGTTCAGTTCCAAGGGGTAAAGAAAGTAGAGGGGCCGAATTACATAAGCCAGATGGGGATATTCAAAATTTTTATAAAAGATAAAGAAATATCAATTCTTAAGCCTGAGAAAAGGTTTTATAATTCTGGTAATCAAGTAACAACAGAAGCTGCAATATATTCAACTCTATTAGGTGATCTTTATATTGCAATAGGAGATATTCATCAGAATAAAACAAAATGGACAACTAGAATATGGTATAATCCTTATACAATTTGGATTTGGGTTGGAGTTTTATTTCTTACAATTGGCGGCTCCTTTTCTTTTTTTAATAGCTTGAGAAAAAAAAGATGAGATTTCTATTTTTAATTTTCTTCTGTTTTTTTTTTTTTATTTTCTACGAGGGACTAAAGAAAGATCCGAGCAAGATCCCATCTAATTTAATTTCAAAAAATATTCCAGAGTTTAAACTTAAAAGTTTTGATAATGCTTTTATGACCAATGATGATTTATATGAAAATGAAATAAAAATTATTAACTTCTTTGCCTCATGGTGTCCTCCATGTCAAGTGGAACATAAGCAACTTATTCATCTAAGTAATAAATATTCTGTATTTGGTATTGCAAAAAAAAATAAATTAAAAGATCTTTCATCTTGGTTAAAAAAATTAGGAAACCCATACAAAAAGATAGGAATGGACTTAGAAGGAATTGTTAGTATAGATTGGGGCGTTTACGGTTTGCCAGAAACTTTTATAGTTGATGCAAAAGGAATCATTAAATATAGGCACGTTGGACCAATAATGAAAAGAGATTTAAAAGAAATTGAAACTGTTATTAGTAACCTAAGATGAAATATATATTCATTTTTTTTAGTTTTATTTTTGTTGAGGCAAAATCTATAGAGCCCAACGAAATGTTAAATGATCCAAAATTAGAAAAAATAGCAAGAGAAATTGGAAAAGAGCTTAGATGTCTGGTTTGTCAAAATGAAGATATTCAAAATTCAAGCGCAGATATTGCAAAAGATCTTAGAAAAATTGTTAGACACAAACTACTAAATGGTGAATCAAAGAAACAAATAATAGAATACATTCATTCTCGGTACGGAGATTTTGTTCTTTTTTCACCACCAATTAGGATTGATACTTTTGCACTATGGTTATTTCCCATGATATTTTTCTTTTTTTTAACATTCCTAATTTTTAGAAAATGAAAATGATTTCTATATTTATTATTATTTTTTTAATCATAACTCTGTGTTCTATTTACTTAGGGCGGGCAAAAAATAAACCAGTTCTAACTATTTTTGTTTTTTGTTTTTTATCGGTTCTCACTTGCCTAATTTATCTTAAAAAAGGGGGTATAGAAACATTTACTTTTGAAGATACACTCAATAAATATGTAGGGGATATTATTAATAAGACAAAAAATTTAGATGAAATGGATCCTCAACTGATGATTACTTTCATGGAAAAAAAATTAGATGAAGAACCAAATGATATTGAAGGATGGCTTATTCTTGCAAGAACATGTGTTATAAGTGGGCACTTCCAAAAAGCAGATATGCATTACAAAAGTGCACTTGAGATTTTCCCAAATAACGAAAATGTACTTCTGGAATATTCGATCCTTAAAAAGAATATCAATCAAACGGAAAGTGCTATTAAACTATTAAAAAACCTAAAACATATTAATCCTAATAATATAAAAGCCAGAGAAATGATAATAGAGATCCTTCTCAAAAATCCTTACGAAGAAAAAGCCCTAAATGAGATAGAGGAATTGTTTGAAATTAAAAAAGAAGATACTGATTACATAAAAAATTTAAAAAAAAAATATAATTTAGAGTAATTCTAAATTTTCATCTTTTTTATGCTCGTCAAAGAAATAATTAATGAATTCTCTGGTATTATTGGAAATGTTAAACTTTTTTTTTTCTAACTGCTTTACCGGTATTATTTTAATTAATGAATTCGTAAGAAACATCTCATCGTAGGAATTTAATTGTATTTTTTTTATATCTACTTCGCGGACTTTTTCAAAAAAATTTTTTGACTTTTCAATTATGATTTGTCTCATAACACCTTTAATTCCGAACTGATTAATTAATGGAGTAAAAAGTTTTTTTCCTTTAACAAGGAAAATATTCGTCATAGTTCCTTCTATAATATTTTCCTTATCGTCAACTAAAATCCCTTCAAAAATCTTGTTGTCATTCCATTCTGATCTACCCATTACGGAATCAAGTCTATTCAGATGTTTAAGACCAGCTAATTGATGATTTTTAAAAATTGGTGAGTTGCAAAATCTTGTTTTTACTCCTTTAGTGTATAGAGTGTTATCAAAATTAACCTTAGGAAATGACAAGTAAATAATTGTAGGTTTCATATTATTCTCGTATTTATATCCTCTTCCACCAATACCTCTTGTAATTATTATTTTTAGCACACCTTCTGATATCCCAGAGTTTAGAGATTTTTCAATAATTTTATTTTTAAAGTTATTCAGTAATTTAACGGATGGTTTTTTGATTTTGGTAATCAAACAACTTTTCTCTATTCTTTTTAAATGTCTTTTCCAGAACTCCACACCGAACTGTCTTTTATCTTTTAGACAACTCCATGACATTGTTTCGAAAATACCGTCACCATAGGACAAGCCTCTGTCTAATACTGAAATCGAATTTGAAAATTCACCATTGATCAATGAATGATAATTAATCATTTTTAAATGACCCTACAGCTTTTAACATTCCATTAGCTTTAGCCTCCGTCTCTAATGTTTCGTTGTGAGGAATGGAATCAGCAACAATACCTCCCCCAGCTCGAAAAAAAAGATCATTATTTTCTTTAAGTATTGTTCTAATTAAAATATTAAAATCCATATTTCCGTTATGATTTATATATCCAAAAGAACCTGTATATGGACCTCTACCTTGTTTTTCTAACTCGCCTAATATTTCCATACATCTTACTTTAGGACAGCCTGTTATTGTGCCACCTGGAAAAACCGATTTGATTACATCTCCAGGCAGAATATTTTCTTTTTTCTTACCACTCACATTGGATACAATGTGATGTACATGAGCATATGTTTCAATAGTCATCATTTCGTCAACTTTAACAGAACCAGGTTTACACACCTTTGAGATATCATTTCTCTCTAAATCAACTAACATCAAGTGCTCTGCTTTTTCTTTATCCGAATTTATTAATTCCTTTGTTAACTCGATGTCAAGTAGCCCGTTAAGTCCTCTTGGTCTTGTTCCAGCAATTGGTCTAGTTTGTAAATGTTCCCCAGTAATTGAAATTAACCTTTCTGGAGAGGAGCTGATTATAGTGCTATCTTTAAATTTCACTATTCCAGCGAAAGGAGACGGGTTTTTTTTTCGTAGTTGTCGATAGATTTGTGTGTCTAAAATTTTATCTTCAATTTTGAATCTCCACAATCTAGATAAATTAGCCTGAAAAATTTCTCCTTGATAAATATATTCAATACACGAACGCACTTGCTCTTGATGTTCGTCTGAGGTTCCTTTGGAGTGCATCTTCACTGTGCCGTTTGAAAATTCATCTATATTATTTCCTGTTAAAGTAATTAGATCATTAATTATTTCATCAAAATCGTTTTTGTTATTTTTCTTATCAGATGTAATCATTAACACTTTATCTACATGGTCATAAATTATTGCTGAATGAACTCGAGCAGCAAATGCATCTGGAAGGGAAAATGGAGAATTTGGGATAAATAGTTTCTTTTCAATTTCTTTTGCAATTTCATATCCAAGGTAAATAAACCATCCTCCATAAAAGGGGAGAGACTTTCCCTTATATTTTGCCTGACTCTGATTAATCTTATCTCTTTCCCATAAGGTATCAAAATCATCAAGGAAGTTTGCAGTTTCACTATCCTTGGTTAAAACAATATTAGGTTTAAAAAATATAATAGAATATCGATTTTGATTATTTCCTCTTGAAGAACTTTCCAAAAAATATGGGTACTTTTCTGGATATTTTTCTACCAAATTTATAAGATCAAGACTGTCGTGCTCCTCAAATTGAACAACCAGTCCATTCCAACCTTCTCCATTGATTTTTAGAGTTGTAAATTTCTTCATAAATTTTGTTGCAATTAAGTATTTAAATACTATATGTCTTGTTTTATACTAATAGCAATTAAATAGACAGAAAATTATGTATCATACAATTGTAATAGGTGGAGGTTGTTTAGGAGCTGCAGCTGCAATTTCCCTTCAAAGAAAACTAAATAATAATGGTAAAAATGAAAAAGTTTGTCTTGTTGAAAAAGCAGTTTTGTGTGCTGCAGAATCCTCCAGACATTCAGGAATAGTTAGATCAGCTAATGCTGATCCTGATGCATCAATGATGGCAATGATTAGCACTGGTATGTGGAAAGATTTATCAAAGGTATGGGGATTAAGCATGGAATTAGATGAATTCGGTGCAATTTGGATTTCAAAGAAAAATTCTGACGGCGAAAACCCAGCATGGAAAGAACTCTCCGAGAGGATGAGCAAGATTGATTTAGTTTTTCAAGAAATCGATTCATCATCCGCAACTGAAAAATGTGGCACAACTCTGTTAACAGATAAAAATGAATCTTATTTTTATGAACCCGATGCCTTTCAGCTAGATCCAAGTATTTTACGTTCGACATTATACGATGCTCTAGATCACAATGGAGTTGTATTAATGGAAAAGACTGGGGTTGATACGATCTTGACAAAAGGTAGTGATATAGTAGGGATAACAACTAATAATGGTAAATTAAGTGCCAAAAATTTTATCAACGCGACAGGTGCATGGAGCTCACAACTTTTCTCAAAAATTGGAATTAAAATACCTGTTACAATTGAACCAGTTTCTGTAGTCAACTGGATGGAAAGTCCAAAACAAATTAGATACGAGTATCCCATAATCGCAGATTACACTAATCTCTGTTACTTTCGATCTTGGAGAGGAAATAAGATGCACGCTCACCAGCCCAGAAAAAGATCTGTTTATGAAATAGCAAAAAACTTCCTTAATGATCTGACAACCGTAAATGGCGGGGAGTATTTAAACGAACCTATGAACCAATCGTTAGCCTATAATCAGATTAAAAATTATGAAGATATCTCAAAGAAAAGATTTTCTAACATTGATAAGACTGTTTACGCCTCAGGATACAGATCCTTTTTTGATATAACACCAGATCTTAGATTTATCTTGGGTAGGGATTCCAAATATAACAACCTATTTCATAATTTAGGCTCAGGCCAAGCGATGAAATACTGCCCAGTTTTAGGTGAGTGTATTGCTGAAGAAATTACAAATGATCATAATATAATTAATAGATTTGATTACAAAAAGTTTAATATCAACAGATTTAGCGATGATTATATGAAAGAGTTTTGGAATTTAGTTCAAGGTGAAGAAAACACACTTCATAGACAAGGTAAGAACACACTTTAGTCATCATCCTCTGATAAAGACGTAACCAAGTTTAAATTTCTCCAAAAATCTTCACTCTTTAAATTTATATCATTTAGCCTCATTAACAAGCTTCTTACGATAGCCCTAACTACTGGGTCCGCTTCCTTCAATTTTTGTTTCAAAGTTTTTTCATTGATTGGATACAAAATACAATTTGTGGCTGCTTCAGCTGTAACTGATCTAGATTCATCAAGTGAAGGTCCTCTTTCTCCAAAAATTTCTCCTTCGCCAATTTTTCCTAATAATAATCCACCCGGACTATAAATATTGACTTTTCCTGAGTGTACATAATAAGCTGAATGAGCTTCATCCCCTTTTGCGTATATTTCTTTTCCTTTCGAAAATTTAAGCTGACTAAGTCCTATTTTTTTATTCATAAAAGTTAACCTATTCCTATATATTCTTTATTTGTTAAATATCTTTTAGTCATGGTTTTATCTGAGTTTCTAAATCTAGCAAACAAACCTTTTCTTTTAAAGTTATTAACATCTGATCTAAAGCAATTTATCCTCATAGATTTTAATTCTAGTAATACTGATAATATTTCTTCAATTTTTTCTAGAACTAATGACTCTTTATCAGACGGGAAGTAAATTTTCTCACTTACAAGATAAATTGGAATATTTACACTTTTTAATTTTTTAATAAGAAAAAAAAAGCATTTGGAAAGAAATTGTTCCCATTTTACTTCAACTTTTTTTGCATTAAAAGGGGTTAACACCCTATTATTAATTATATTATTTAAAACGGCATCTGTTACCTCATCATTAGTAAATTTACAAAGATTTAATTTCTTCTTTTCAATTAAAACTGATCTCATAAAACTTTTATTATTTATTGATCTAAAACTTTTTATTATTAAGTAACATAACTGCTCAAAGTTCAAAATACTTGAAAATGTCTTGGGTCTTAAAATAATGTTCGTATTTGAAATTTTAGATAAGTACTCTCCAAAAAAATCATAAAAACTGAAATGACTTGTTGATTCATGGTTTATAATTAATTTATTTTTTATTTCTGAGGATAAATAAAAATCTAGTTTGTTCCACCAACAACCATCAATTGATATACTCATTGGATCAAGATAATTGTAAGAATAAGAACAGGATGAAAAATTAGATATTACAATTTTTCTTGAATCAGTTCTCATCAGAAATTCTTCATGTTGATCTGGGATATCAAATAAATTTTTAGAAATTAATGTGTTGTAGTATTTAATCACTTCTGCAATTTCATTTGTTTCATAACTATCAGGATATTCGAATAATTTTCCTTTGTCATAAATCAAAACAAATTCCCTCTTAAGGTGGTTAAAATTTCGGATGCTAAAGAAATTAATTTTATTAAAGTGATCAATCAAAATTTGAGAGGCTCTTATTCTTGACAGCCTGCTTTTCTTTGTTCTAGAGTCAAAAAATCCTGGATAAAATTCTATTAATTTTTTTTTTTGAAGAAATTTTATAGTCCTAATTAAATAAGATGAAACATTATTTGGGTTATATCTTGATCTTGAATTATATCCTCTTTTTGACATCGATACAGAGAGAAATTGAAACCTTGACTCTGACCAACATAAAAATAACTCAAGAACCATAAGTCTTAAATGCTTTATAAATAAAGAACTAACATTTTCTTTGTCCAATAAAGAGTTTACACAATTGTCAATTATAGATGTATTAACATTTCTCTGAATATCAATTTGCCTGCTAAAATCAAAATCTAATTGATCGTTTTTACTTTTCATAATAAATTCTTTATCATAATGTTATTCCTTGATTTTTTTGCATACATTCTTTTTCAATTATTACAACTCTACAAATATGCAATTATAGTTTATGTTATAATCAGCATGTTAATTTCTTTTAATATTATCAATACAAGTAATAAAATTATATCAATAATTATGGATTTTTTATTTCGGTTGATTGAGCCATTACTAAGAGTTATAAGAAAAGTGATACCAAATTTTGGTGCAATTGATATTTCACCTGTGATATTGATAATATTAATTGAGGCATTTCAATATATGATTACAAAGTACGGATTTTAAAATGATTAACAACAAAGTTATTGATGGAAAGCTCGTTTCGGCTGAAATAAGAAACAAAGTAAAATTTTTTGGTGATGAGCTAAAAAAAAAATCAGGAAAAACTCCTGGATTAGCTGTGGTACTTGTAGGCGAAAATCCAGCAAGCAAAGTTTATGTTAAAAATAAAACAGAAAAGACAAAAGAAGTTGGATTCAATTCAGTTGAACATAGATTGGAAGAAAGCGTTTCTGAAAATGGACTTTTGGAATTAGTTGAGAGTCTAAATCATGATCAGAATGTTCAAGGCATCCTTGTTCAACTACCACTTCCAGACCATATAAATTCTGATAAAATATTAGATAGCATCAAACCAGAAAAAGACGTTGATGGTTTTCACGCGCAAAACGTAGGGAAGCTATGGTCAGGCTTAAATTCATTGGTCCCATGTACTCCTTTAGGTTGCAGTATTTTAGTAAAAAAAATAGCAAGTGATCTTTCTGGTAAACACGCAGTCATAATTGGAAGATCGAATATTGTAGGAAAACCAATGGCAGCCTTACTTTTGAGTATGAACGCAACTGTAACTATTTGTCACTCAAGAACAAAAAGTTTGGCCGATGTTTGCAAAGAAGCAGATATTCTTGTAGCTGCAGTTGGTATCCCTGAAATGGTTAAATCTAGCTGGGTTAAAAAAGATGCAATTATCATCGACGTCGGAATTAACAGGATTGAGAGAGATAATAAAAAAATTCTTGTTGGTGACGTCGATTACAAAGATTGCTATGACAAATGTCAAATGATTACCCCAGTTCCAGGAGGTGTGGGGCCAATGACAATTGCATGCTTGCTACTGAATACACTTTTAACATCTTATGGTCAGTTCGACCAAGAGATTCCAGATCTAACCTCTATTCTTAAGTGATTTAAGTCTAAGTGCATTTAATTTAATAAACCCTTCTGCATCGCTCTGGTCATAAACTGTATCCTCCTCAAATGTTGCCATTTCTGATGAGTATAAACTATCATCTGATTTTCTACCTTCAACAACAACATTTCCTTTGTAAATTTTTAATCTTACATAGCCATTTACTTTTTTCTGAGATTCATCTATCAATTTTTGAAGCATTTCTCTTTCTGGTGAAAACCAAAATCCATTATAAATGAGCTCTGCATACTTTGGCATTAGTTCATCTTTGAGGTGAGCTGCAGATTTATCTAAAGTAATACTTTCTATTGCTCTTCTAGCTATCAAAAGTATTTCGCCTCCAGGTGTTTCATAAACACCTCTTGACTTCATACCTATGAATCTATTTTCTACAATATCAATTCTACCTACTCCGTTATTTCCTCCGATCTTATTTAGTTCACCAAGCAAAACATAAGGTTCCATCTTTTTATTATTAATTGAAATTGGATCTCCTGTTCTAAACTCTAAAATCAAAGTTGTAGGTTTATTCGGAGCTTCTTCACATGATCTAGTTCTTGTAAACATAGACTCATCTGGTTTTACCCATGGATCCTCAAGAATCTTTCCCTCATATGAAGTGTGTAACAAATTTGCATCCATAGAATATGGTGGGTCGTTTAATTTTTCTTCAGGAATTCTTATTTGACTTTTTTTAGCATAATTAATCAAATCACTTCTTGATTTTAATTTCCACTCCCTCCAAGGAGCTATAACTTTAATCTTTGGATTATTAGCATAGTAACCTAATTCAAATCTTATTTGATCATTACCTTTACCAGTCGAGCCGTGGGAAACATAGCTCGCTCCTACCATTTCTGCAATTTCTAACTGTTTCTTGGCTATTAATGGTCTGGCTATTGATGTTCCAAGAAGATAATAACCTTCATAAAGAGCGTTCGCTCTGAACATTGGAAAGACATAATCTTTTACAAACTCATTTTTAAGATCTTCAATAAATATTTCTTTTATACCAAGGTCTTTAGCTTTATCTCTTGCATCTTCGATTTCCTCGCCTTGTCCAATATCCGCTGTAAATGTAACAACCTCTAAATTCTTTTCGTTTTGCAACCATTTAAGAATTATTGATGTATCCAATCCACCCGAAAAGGCCAAAACAACTTTTTCTTTTTTAATCATAAATACTTCTATTTTTTCTGACAGGCTTCGTTTATTTTTTGAAAAGCCTTGCTAAAACCAATTAAAGAATATGTATCAGTTGTTATTGTTCCTCTAGCCGATGTACCTACTACCTTCATTTTCATTGAAGACTTCAAATATCTAACAATTTTTTCATCATCTGGTGGACTAAAACTCCACGCCCTCGAACCAGAAGTAAAAAGTTGGAACTTTGCATCGCCAATTGTTACCTCAGGATTGCTGTCTGCCTTAAAATTATATCCGGCAATAATACTAAATTCATTCCATTTATTCTGCCCAGGTAAATGTGTGATCACCGCAAAAATTTCTCCCCTTCTTTTATAGTTGCCCTCTGCTTTTTTGGGCTTTGATACTGCCATACAAGCTAAATTTTTACCCTCTCCTTCTGCATATGCGCTCCAATCGTTATATTTGCCTATTTCCTTGGAGACCGAGGAGGAAAAATAAAATGGTAATATTAAAAATAAAATTATTTTAATTGAAATTTTTAAATTCATTATTTTTATTGACATATATGTAAATAAATTGCAAGAAACTATAATTCTAAATTAAGATGTACCCAATTTTTTTGCTCATTTTGTCATGCCTTCTATTTTCTGTCATGGCTGCTATCATTAAATTTAATTCTCAATTTGTACACCCAATAGAACAGGCTTTTTTTAGGAACCTTATTAGTATTTTTATTTTACTTCCCTTTGTTTTTAAAGTGAGGAAATTTTTGAATAAGAAAAAAAATATTAAGCTTTTGCTACTCAGGGGTCTTTTTGGTGGTATAACCATGATTCTTCTTTTCTGTTCTTACACAATGATTCCACTATCTCAAGCTATGGCAGTAAGTTTTAGCACTCCATTATTTATCTATCTAGGTGGAATAATTTTTTTTAAAGAAAAAACTTCTAAGTTTAGTATTTTTATGCTGATTTTTGGATTTATTCTTACAATAATTATTATTAGACCTGATTTAGAGATCAAGCTTGGAACACTTTTGGCATTATTCGCTGCATTTACTCATGCCGTTGCGGGTTTATTGGTAAAAGAAATATCAAAAAATGAATCAACAATTATTTTAATGTTCAGTATGGTTTTTTTAATGTGTCCAATAACATTTTTACCTTCAATATTTGTTTGGACGCCGTCTAAAAACCTAGATTCTTATTTCATCCTTTTTGCAATTTCGGTTGTAGCAACTCTTGGAAATTATTGCTGGACTGAAGCTTTAAGCAAGTCGACATTAACAAATTTAATGCCTTTTGATTTTTCAAGATTAATATTTGCAACAACTCTTGGTTTTATTTTCTTTGACGAGAGAATAGATTATATTACTGTTTTCTGTGGATTATGTCTAATTGGTTGCGCACACTTATCAGTTATAAAAATAAAAAAAAATGCAAATTCTAAAACCATATTATCAGATAATTAGTTGCTTCTTTTTTGCCTTACTGGGGCTGCAAATTAAATTATCGCTTAATCACATTGAAATAGAAAATATAGTTTTCTTTAGATCTTTTTTTGGATCGTTCATACTTTTTTTATTAATCCTATTTAGCAAAGAAAAAATTACCAATCTATTAACAGCAAATAATCTAAATATTCATATTTTAAGGGCAACTTTTGGTGTATCGGCTATGTATTTTGGTTACAATGCACTCAACTACTTATCATTAGCCCAAGCAAGTACTATCGGTTTTTCAAAGGTTTTCTTTACTTGTATTTTTTCAGCGTTAATTTTTTCTGAAAGAATAAATCTACGAATTCTTTTTCTGGTTTTTTTTGGGCTTTTTGGTATTTTTCTAATTACAAATCCTGATCAAATTCATAGTCAAACCGGATTATACATGTCATTACTCTCTGCTATTTGTGTTTCTGGAGGGATAATTTCTATTTCTTATCTTAGTAAAAAAGAGGATACCAGAATCATTCTTTTTTATCATTCACTAATTTCAACAGGAATTTTTTTGATATTATTTTTCAAAAAAATAGATTTTGAAATAAGTTACAACTTACTTAATTATGTTCTTCTAACAGTGACTGCTTTGCTTGGCCAATATTTCAACACAGAATCATATAAAAAAAAAGAGACACAAAAGGTAGTGCTACTTAGTTATTCTCGTATTATATTTTCAGCTATATTTGGATATATGTTTTTTGGCGAGCAGTTATCAAAAATAAATATTTTAGGAATATTCGTTGTCATTATATCGAGCTTTATAGTTCAAAAAAAATAATTCATGGGCACGGGTATGGATTTTCGTTGTGAACTTTTTCTATTTCCTCAAGAATATCCGGGGATAAATTGATTTTATATGAATTTATATTTTCTTTTAACTGACTTAGATTAGTGGCTCCTATAATGTTACTAGTTATGAATTCTTTAGAATTGACATAGCTTAAGGCCATCGAGGATGGAGTCAAATTATGCTTCCTAGCTATATCATTGAACTTTTCAGAACATTTTAAACCCTTTGGTTTTGTATATCTAGTGTACATATCTCCATATATTGTAAGTCTAGCGCCGTCAGGCTTTGCTCCATTGTCATACTTTCCGGTTAACATCCCAAAAGCTAAAGGAGAATACGCTAGTAACCCACAATTTTCTCTTACAGAAATTTCTGCCATACCAACTTCATAGCTTCTGTTAAGCAGGGAATACGGATTTTGCACAGATACTATTTTAGGAAGGCTATATTTTTCTGCTAATGAGAGAAATTTCATTAATCCCCACGGGGTTTCATTTGATAAACCAATATGTCTAATTTTTCCATCCCTTACGTTATCTGCCAAAACTTCAAGCTGTGTTTTTATCTCGATAAAGTCGTGTTCATCTTCATGTTTGTATCCAAGCTTACCAAAAAAGTTAGCTTTTCTATCTGGCCAGTGTAGCTGATATAAATCAATATAATCTGTGTTTAGTCTTTGAAGACTTCCATTAATAGCTTCATTGATTTGTTCTTTATTAAGTCTTGTTTCTTTATTCCTAAACCATTTCATACCAGATCTGCCGACTACTTTCGTTGCAATAACAATTTTATCTCTACATTTTCTTTGTTTTAGCCAATTTCCAATTATCTTTTCAGTCAAACCCCAGGTTTCTTTTCTAGGTGGAACCGAATATAACTCGGCGGTATCAATAAAATTTACACCTTCATCTAATGCTAGATCCATTTGATCAAAACCTTCTTTTTCAGAATTTTGCTCTCCCCAAGTCATTGTTCCAAGACATATTAAGCTGACTTCGACATCTGTATTTCCTAATTTTTTATATTTCATAATTCAATAAATATCTTGATTTATAAATTTTCTTACATATTTTAACTAATAAATAATAATAGTAGTATAATATACTACATGTAAAACATTTAAAATAAGGAGTTTAAAAATGGCTTACGACTATGAAAGAGATCTAAAATCCAAATCTACATCTATTGATATAGATTTA
>MDTG01147039.1_pt1 | contig 17320 bp, 15 predicted proteins | sample 811421 | NCBI WGS metagenome assembly MDTG01 (sample SAMN05326645, study PRJNA326480) | marine metagenome | isolation source: seawater | place: Pacific Ocean: South East | collected 2011
AAAATTAGATCAGAATATAATGATTTAGATTCAAGAGAATCTGAGCAAAATGTATCATTCGATGATAAAATCTGACGCTATGGCCCAGGTGGTGAAATTGGTAGACACAAGGGACTTAAAATCCCTCGAAGGAAACTTCGTGCCGGTTCAAGTCCGGCCCTGGGCACCATAATTCTTAAAATTAAAAAAGTCTTAATCCATTTCATTATTAATCTTTCTGAAATGAAAAAGAGTTATAATTACACATATTTCCATCATCTATATGAAAAAAGTTTTAACAGTTTTTGGCACAAGACCCGAGGCTATAAAGATGGCACCTTTAGTTCTTGAGCTCAAAAATGATAATAGATTTGAGTCTAAAGTTTGTGTTACTGCTCAACACAGAGAAATGCTTGATCAGGTTCTTGAAATTTTCAAAATAAAACCAGATTTTGATTTAAATATTATGAAGGACAGTCAAACATTAGAGGGAATGTTTGCAAATATTCTTACTGAAATAACAAAAGTTTATGAAGATTTTAAGCCTGATATAGTTCTTGTTCATGGAGACACTTCAACAACTTTTGCAGCATCACTTGCAGCATATTTTTGCAAAATAAAAATTGGTCACGTCGAAGCAGGCCTTAGAACAGGAAACTTGCTATCTCCTTGGCCGGAGGAGGGCAACAGAAAGTTAACTGGAGCCTTAGCAGATATTCATTTTTGTCCAACCGATTTATCAGCAAATAACCTTAGAGAAGAAAGTGTTGATTCATCTAATATATTTGTAACAGGCAATACAGTTATAGATTCTTTGCTCATGGCAACTTCCTTTATTGAGAATGATAAAGAATTGAAGAAAAAATTATCTGATAGCTTCCCTTTTCTGGATTTTTCAAAAAAAATCATATTAGTAACTGGGCATCGAAGGGAAAGTTTTGGCGATGGTTTTATAAAAATATGTAGAGCTCTTAAAGATCTAGCATTAAGAAATAATGATATTGAAATTTTATATCCAGTACATTTGAATCCAAATGTAAAAAAACCTGTTCATAATATGCTTGCAACTGAAAAGAATATTCATTTGATAGAACCATTGGAATATCTTCAATTTGTCTATTTGATGTCAGTTTCATATATGATCATTACTGATTCAGGAGGCATACAGGAAGAAGCTCCAAGTTTAGGTAAACCAGTTCTTGTCATGCGGGAAACAACTGAGCGTCCTGAGGCACTTAATGCAGGAACTGTAAAATTGGTGGGCACTTCAGAGCAAGAGATAATTATGCAAGCTGAATTATTGCTTAAAGATCCTAAGAATTACAAGTTAATGAGCCAAGCCCATAATCCCTATGGGGATGGAAAAGCATCTAAGCGTATCTGTGACGCACTAGGAGACTTAAGTGTTTAATAAAATATGTGTTATTGGGCTTGGTTACATTGGGCTACCAACCGCTGCTATGTTTTCAAAAAATCAAGTAAATGTAGTAGGAGTTGATATTTCTGAAACTATTATCGATACCATAAATAGCGGTAAGATTCATATTAATGAGCCTGGTCTTGATAAAATGGTTCAGGAATCAGTATCTAACGGCTACTTAAAAGCTAAATTAAAGCCCGAAGTTGCAGATGCATTTTTAATAGCTGTACCAACTCCTTTCAAGAAAGAATCTGATATCCCAAAACCAGATATTAGTTATGTAGAAGCAGCAGTTAGATCTATTTCAAGCTTCATAAAGGATGGGGATTTAATTGTTCTGGAATCTACATCACCAGTTGGTACCACGGATAGAATTCTAAATATTTTGAAAGACTTAAGAAAGGACTTATTTTCTGATGATGCAACTCAAAAACTGAAGGTAAATATTGCTCACTGTCCGGAGAGAGTATTGCCAGGAAAAGCAATACATGAGCTTGTTTATAATGACAGAGTCATAGGAGGGCTTACTAATGAATGTTCAAAGAAAGCTGAACTTTTATATAAAATTTTTGTGAAGGGTGAATGCATCTTAACAAACGCAAGAACAGCTGAAATGGCAAAGCTAACTGAAAATAGCTCTAGAGATGTTCAAATTGCTTTTGCAAATGAATTATCTTTAATTTGTGATGAATTAGATATTAATGTGTGGGAACTCATTGATGTTGCCAACAGACACCCACGAGTGAATATCTTAAAACCAGGGCCTGGGGTGGGCGGTCACTGTATAGCTGTTGACCCATGGTTTTTGATAAGCGATCACAAAGATAAATCTAAACTTATGCATTCTGCAAGACAAGTAAATATATACAAAGAAAGGTGGGTTGTTGAAAAAATTAAGAATGCCATAAAAGAAATACAAAAATTACCCAATGAAATTTCTGTAGCTTGTTTTGGCTTATCTTTCAAAGCTAATGTAGACGATATGCGTGAAAGTCCGGCGCTTAGAATATACCAGGAAGTAAAGAAATTTCATGAAGGAGATGTAATTGCAGTTGAGCCTAATATCAGTGAAATTATAGAACATCCTGAAATACTTTTTATGTCTACTAATGATGCTTTATCAAATGCAGACATATTGGTCTTATTGGTGGACCATGAAGAATTTTATGGACTTAATTTACCAGACAAAAAAAAGGTAATAGATACGAGGGGAATTTGGAGTGAATAATATACTGGAATTAATTGGGAGAAAAAATGAATTATTTTCAAGAGATATTTTAAATAATAACGAAGCTTTGATTGATAGAATCTCATCCTCCTCATTCTTAGTTCTTGGGGGTGCGGGCACAATTGGTAAATCAGTTACTAAAGAATTATTTAAAAGAAACCCAAGACAACTAGATGTAGTTGATTTAAGTGAAAATAATCTCACCGAGCTTGTTAGAGATATAAGAAGCTCTATTGGATATATTAGTGGAGATTTTAGAACCTTTGCTTTAGATATTGCTAGCTTAGAATATGAAAAATTTATCGAAGTAAATAATTCATACGATTTTATTTTGAATTTATCAGCTTTAAAACATGTAAGAAGTGAGAAAGATATCTTCACATTAATGAGGATGATAAATGTGAATATTTTAAATACAAATAAAACAATAAATGATGCGGTTAAGTGGCAATCAAATAAATATTTTTGCGTATCTACTGACAAAGCTGCGAACCCAGTAAATATGATGGGAGCATCAAAACGTATTATGGAAATGTTTTTGATGAAAAAATCAGAAGATATTAATATCTCTACAGCACGTTTTGCTAACGTTGCTTTTTCAGACGGCTCACTCCTTCATAGTTTTAACCAAAGACTTTTGTTAAACCAGCCAATTGTAGCTCCTGATGACGTTAAAAGATATTTCGTGACACCAAAAGAATCTGGTGAGTTATGCCTTATATCTGCTTTACTGGGAGAAAATAGAGATATTTTCTTTCCTAAACTTTCGAAAGAGCTTGAATTAACTAAATTCTCAGATATTGCAATAAAATTTCTAGATGCACGAGGATATGAGCCTAAGATATGCTTCAATGAAGATGAAGCAAGAGCGAAAGTAAATGAATTAGCAAAGCAAAAAAAATGGCCATGTTTATTTACTAAAACAACAACGACAGGAGAAAAAAGTTTTGAAGAATTTTATACAGAAAATGAAGATTTAAATTTAAATTCATACGAGAATATCGGCATAGTAAAGAATGACTTAAACTTTGATAAAAATAAATTAGAAAATTTTGAATTAGAAATAAGTAAAATGAAAAAATCAATTAAATGGAATAAAAAAGATTTAATTCAAATCTTTGAGGATTTAATTCCAAACTTCAATCACTTAGAAACTGGCAACTATTTAGATGAAAAAATGTAGCTTATGGAAATTGAAAATATAATTTCCTTCATCAGGGACATAAACTCAACAAAAAACGAAATCCCTCTTCATGTACCAACTTTCGATGATTTAGAAGATAAATTTTTAACAGATGTAATTAAATCAACTCATGTTTCAAGTTTCGGAAAGTATATTGAACAGTTTGAAGAGAATCTTAAAACATTTACTTCTGCGAAGTCAGTTGTAGCAACCTCAAGTGGAACATCAGCTTTACATGCATCTTTATTCTTTTCAGGTGTTAGACATAACGATGTTGTCATTACACAAGCGTTAACATTTGTAGCAACAGGGAATGCTATTTTGCAATGTGGTGCAGTGCCTGTATTTACTGACGTATCAAAATCAACAATGGGCATGTGTCCCAAAAAGCTTGAGGAATTTCTAGTAAAAAATGCTAAAAAGGGACACACAAATACTCACTTAAAAAAGACTAAGCAAAGAGTTGTGGCTGTTGTTCCTATGCATACCTTTGGGCACCCTGTTGAAATTGATGCGATTAATAAGATTTGTAAAGAATGGAATTTAGTATTGATTGAGGACGCTGCTGAGAGCCTTGGCTCCTTTTATAAATCAAAACATACAGGTACATTTGGAAAACATGCTGTACTAAGTTTTAATGGAAATAAGATAATTACAACAGGAGGCGGTGGAGCAATAATTTCAAAAAAAATTAAAGAAGGTAGGGAAATAAAACATATTATTTCAACTGCAAAAAAGAAACATGCATATGAATTCAACCATGATCAGCAAGCATTCAATTACAGGATGCCAAATTTAAATGCAGCATTGGGTTCTGCTCAATTCAAAAAGCTGAAGAAATTTTTGAAACAGAAAAGAGAGTTAGCATCGATCTATGAAAATTTTTTTAGAAATTCTGACTATATATTTTTTAAAGAACCAAAAAATGCAAAATCTAACTATTGGCTGAATGCTATAGAATGTGAAAATAGAAGACATAGAGATATCTTTTTAAAAACTACAAACGCAAAAGGTATTCTAACTAGACCTATATGGACTCTTTTAACAAAGCTGCCCATGTTCCATGATTCGATAAGAGGTGACTTAAATAATTCAATTTATTTTGAAGATAGAATTGTTAATTTACCAAGCACCCCACTAAAGTTATGAAAAAAAAGACAGTCGCAGTATTCACAACAACAAGAGCTGATTTTTATATTCTGGAGAATTTGCTTTTAAGGCTGAAGAAATCTAAAAATGTAAATTTGGATCTTTTTGTTGGTGGCACTCACCTTAAAAAAGCTTTTGGAGAAACAATCAACGATATAACACCTACTTTTAAAAATGAAATTAAGCTTTTTGATTATTTACAACCCGGAGATTTAGCTGAGGACATAGCTAATTCAATGTCTATGGCTTTAAAAATTTCATCTCAACTATTTAAAAAACATAAACCAGATTTAGTTATTCTTCTTGGAGATAGATATGAAATCTTATCGATAGCGAGTGCTGCATTAATTTCAAATATACCTATTGCTCATATTCATGGAGGTGAAGTCACTCAAGGAGCAATTGACGATGCCTTCAGACATTCAATAACTAAAATGTCAAACTACCATTTTGTTTCAACATCTGAGCATAAAAAAAGAGTCATACAGCTTGGAGAAAAAAGATCAAATGTATTTAATTTTGGAGCGCCTGCTCTAGAGAATTTAAAAAATACAAAGATTATAAGTAAAAATTTGCTTTCAGATTTTTTAAATTTAAACGTAAATAAGCCTTATTTTTTAGCTACTTTTCATCCAGTAACATACCAAACTGATGGTGATTTGGAGGGATTAAAAAATATGATGAAGGCCATGCTTTCTTTTAATGACATAAATATAATATGCACTTTTCCAAATGCTGATGTTAATGGCCAAAAATTTATATTTGAACTTAAAAAATTCAGAAAAGAGCATCCAAATAGAATTATTCTCAAGAAATCTGTTGGCTCTAAACATTATTTTTCACTTATGAGCAATAGTATTGCCGTAGTTGGGAATTCCTCCAGCGGTATTATAGAGGCGCCCTCATTAGATATTCCAACTGTAAATATTGGCGAAAGACAGAGAGGCAGACCAATTGCTAAATCAATTATATGCTGCTCTAACAAGAAAGAATCAATCGTAAAAGCATTAAGCCAAACTTTAAAAATTAAAAGATCAAGAATAAGCAATCCGTACTATAAGCCAAACACATCCAAAAAAATCTACGAAAAAATTATTGAGATTTTACCTAGAAACAAAAGTGCTAAAAAATTTGTAGATTTAAAATGAATTATATGAAAAAAACAAAAATTATTGCAGAAATAGGTGTGAATCATAATGGTCGTATTGATATGGCAAAGAAACTTATTGAAAAAGCAAAAGAATGTGGAGCTGATTACGTAAAGTTCCAGACTTTTAAAGCAGAAAAGTTAGTTGCTCAAAATACTGCATTGGCCAATTACCAAAAGAGCACAGCTGCTGCAAACATCGATCAGCTCAAGCTTTTAAAAGAACTTGAATTAACATTTGATGAATTCTTAGAATTAAAAGAATTTAGCGATGATTTATCTATTAGCTTTTTATCAACAGCTTTTGATTCAGAAAGTTTTGAATTTATAGCAAGCCTTGATTTAGAGATGCTTAAGATTCCTTCAGGAGAGATAACAAATTTACCTTTTATCTATGAGCATGCTAAAACAAAAAAAGATTTAATAATATCAACCGGTATGGCTAATCTAGATGAAATTAGAAAAGCATTGCTGGCAGTTGTTTATGGATTTAAGAATATTAAGCCTTCATCCAGCCAAATGGAAGAAAAAGTACTTGAGCAAGAAGATACAATAAAAAAATTGAAAGAAAAAATAACATTGCTTCACTGTACTTCAGAATATCCTGCACCACTTGATGAAGTAAATTTAAATGCAATAAAGAATTTGGCTCCACCATTTGAGCTTAATTATGGCTATTCTGATCACACAGATGGAATATCTGTATCAATTGCAGCTGCAGCTTTAGGAGCAAAAATAATTGAAAAACATTTCACTTTAGATAAAAAAGAACAAGGCCCTGATCATATGGCCTCTACAGAACCAGATTTATTTAAAGAGATGGTCAAACATATTAGAGAAATTGACCAAGCTCTAGGATCTAATCTGAAGAAACCGACACTTTCAGAAATAAGAAACAAAGATATTGTAAGAAAAAGTTTATTCGCTGAGCTTGAAATAAATAAAGGAGAGATTTTTACAAAAAATAATATAATTATTAAGAGACCAGGAACTGGGATGAATCCTGAAAAAATTTGGGATTTAATCGGCATGAAAAGCAAAAAGACTTACAAAAAAAATGAAATAATCGATGAATAAAAAAATAGTGTTAATTGGTGGTGGCGGCCACGCTCAAGTCATTTTGGAAATATTAGAAAGACAGAATGAGCTAATCTATGGCTATGTCGCAAAAGAAACCTCTTGTTTGAAAAATTTTAAAAAAATTAACTACTTGGGGACAGATGATGAGCTTTTAAAAGAGAAACCTCAAGATTTTCATTTAATAAATTGTCTTCCAATTATGCCAAAAAGAACATTTCCAGTAGATTTGATTGCGAAGTATAAAAGAAAGGGGTTTCAATTTAAGAATGTTATATCAGAACAAGCATATGTAAGTCCTAAATCAATATTAGGCGAGGGTTGTCAAATTATGGATGGTGCAAGACTTAATGTTGAGAGTAAAGTAGGCGATTTTGTTATTCTTAACACTAACTCAACAGTAGAACATCATTGCAATATCGACCATTTCAGTCACATTTGCCCTGGTGCAGTAGTTTGCGGAAATGTTGAGATAGGCAAGACTGTCTTCATAGGTGCAAACTCAACAATAATAAATAATATTTGTATTTCCTCAGAAAGAATTGTTGCCGCTGGTGACGTAATAACTAAAGATTTATAGCAATGGATACTAGGAACTTAATAGTAAATAAAAAAAGCTCGATTTTACAGGCACTAAAAGTCATCGAAAAAGGAAATGTTAGAACCGCGTTTGTGTGTGATAGCAAAAAGCTGATTGGTGTTGTTTCTGATGGAGATATAAGAAGAGCAATCCTGAGCGGCTCGAGTTTATCAAAAAAAGTTCATTACATAATGAACAAGACGCCAATTTTTGATCAAGATGGCAAGGAGAGAAATTTATATTTAGATGTTCTTATTTCTAATGACATTAATGCTTTACCAATTGTGAATAAAAAGATGGAATTGTTAAGGATTGAAACAATACAATCTTTGAATGCCTTCGATCAATTAGATAATTATGTATTCATAATGGCAGGAGGTTATGGTACAAGACTAAAACCTCTAACTGATAAGATGCCAAAAGTAATGCTTGATGTTGGCCAAAAACCCATGCTTGAAAATATAATTGATAGATTTAAGTTGCTTGGATTTAGAAATTTTTTAATTTCAACTCACTACTTCCCTGAAAAAATTAAGGAATATTTTAAAGATGGTAAAGCAAAAGGCATAAACATTGAGTACACACATGAAGAACAGCCTTTAGGGACAGCTGGCGCACTAAGTCTTATAAAAAATAAAACAAAAAAACCGATAATAATGATTAATGGAGACATATTAACAGATATAGATTTTAGGTCATTATTGGCTTTCCATGAAAAGTCGGTTGCTGATTTTACAATATGTACAAAAGAGAGAGAGTATTCAGTGCCGTATGGTGTAGTTTTAGAAAATAATAATGAATATGAAACGATAATTGAGAAACCTGTTTTCACTCATAATATCAGTACTGGCATATACGTTATAGGTCATAAGTGTCTCAAACACGTTAAAGGTAAGATAGATATGCCTGATTTTATCAAAAAAATTTACGGAAAAAAGTTAAAAGTATCTGTAAACAAGACTTATAATTATTGGCTTGATATAGGAAAAATTGAAGATTATCTAAGAGCACAGAAAGATATCAAAAACCTAAATTTATGATTATTGCCTTAATACCAGCACGCTCAGGAAGCAAAAGAATCCCAAACAAAAATATAGTTGAAATTGGAGGTAAGCCGTTACTAAGCTGGACTATTAGTGCCGCTCTAAAATCAAATATTTTTGAAAAAGTATTTGTAAGCACTGATAGCACTGAAATAAAAAAAATTGCAGAAAGTTTTGGTGCAATTGTTCCAAAACTACGTTCAAAAGAATTATCTACAGACTTATCATCAACTGCTGAAGTTGTTCGAGATTTTGTATCAGATTATGAGGCATCAGAATCTTTAAAAATCCAAACATTATGCCTGCTTCAACCTACATCTCCATTAAGAGATGAGCTCGAAATAATAGAAGCATTTGACAGCTTTAAGAATTTGAAAGCTGACGCTATTGTTTCTGTAAATGAAACCTCATCTCCCACAGCATTTATAAATTTTTTACCAAAAAATAATTCAATGCAAAATTTTATAAATCCTGAAAAAATCAGACGAACACAAGAATATCAAAAAGAGTATGAAATTAATGGAGCAATTTATTTTATGAATAGGGAAATTAGTAAAAATATGGATTTAATATATAAGTCTAAAACCTTCGCTCATGTGATGCCAAAATATAAATCTTTAGATATAGATGATTTCGAAGACCTTAATATTGCAAACAAACTTATAAGATAAAATGAAAAAATTACTACATATAGTGCATTGCATTGATACAGAAGGGCCATTAAAAGAGACCTTAGATGCAACTTTTGAGAGACTCAATGCAATATTTGAGATTGATATTGAGCCAACTCCAACAAATTTAAAATTAATACAAGAGGGAAATCACCCTATGATCCCGGAAGATATAAGAGACCAAGCCATGAAAGTATTTGCTCCAAAGCTACTTGCATATAATGATTCATGGAAAAAAATTGATCAAATGATGAGTAAAATAATGACAAAAGATTTCAGAGAGATGTTTCTCGACGATTTTCAAGGTGGGTGGCGATATACTTGGAACATAATGGACCATGCTCATTTTGGTAAAAAAAATCCTCGTTTTAGAGATATTGGTTTCCACAAAGTATTTGATAGATACTGCGATTATATTAAAAAGTATCAATCAGAATCCAAAGATGAGATAGGATTTCACTTTCATCCCATATCCTTCAAAGGTGATGCAAACATACCTGCTACAAATTATTTATCTCACAAGCCAGTTATATTTAATATTATTGCTCGAAGAATTATTGATCGTAACTGGTTCCCAAGTTGCTACAGGCCAGGTTTTCATACCACTAGACCTGACAGTCATTGGTTTCTTGAGCAATACATACCATTTGAGTATGCTAATCAGAGAGAATCTCGTGGTGATTCAACGAAACAGCAAAAAGACGTGGGCGGTGCAAGATTTGGTTATTGGGCAAGAGCGCCATTAAGTTGGGAGCCATATAATCCAGACCATGATGATCATCAAATATCAGGAAATTGTCGAAGAATAATATGTAGATGCCTTAATGTGGGAACAAGACATAGGTTGCTCAAACAAGATGATGTAAATTTTGCTTTCGAGGAGGCTGTAGCGGGCAAATCATGTATTTTATCTTTTACAAATCATGATTTTCGAGACATGAAACCTGACATTGAGTATGTTCGTAGTATGCTTGCTGAAGCAAAGAGATTATATCCTGATGTAAAAATTAAATTCTCTACTGGTTCTCAAGCAATAAGAGAGATAAGGGCTCTCAAAAAAAACTCTATCAATTGCAATGTTGTTCAATCCCAAGAAAGAATAGATATTAAAGTTACTGATCAAATATTCGGGCCCCAGCCATTCTTGGCTATTAAAACAAAAAAAGGAGATTATTATCATGATAACCTAGATATAATCACGCCATTTGAACAATGGTCATATACTCTTGATGAAACAACTTGCAAAAGAGATGAAATTGATGAACTAAAAATAGCATTTAATGATAAGTCTGGATATGCAAAAGTTGTTAACATTATTTAGTGAAAGTAATGTAGCTAAGTTCTCATTAATTGATCTTGTTATAAAATTTACTGCTCTTTTATTTATTCCAGTTTTTGCATTCCTTTTACCTCCAAGTGAGCTTGGCAGGTATGGTGAGTGGTACTCATTTTATCTTCTTTTTTTTGGCACAAGCTCATTAGCATTACCAACATTATTAGTTATAAGATTTACAAAAAATAATGATGTGTCTATTTTAAATTTATTTACTAATCATTTTTTTAAATGGAATATTATTTTTTCCCCATTAATTTTGCTTATTTGTCTGACAACTAAAAACTTCTTTCTAATTGGAACTTCATACATCTGTGCATTAGGTTACTTTTATATAGATTTATATAGTTCTTACTTTAGAGTTAAAAGAAATATAAATTCTTATACTTGGCTTCAAACTATAAATTTAATTAGTCTTTCAATAGTTCCAGCAATATTTTCATTTGGGTTTATAGAATACGAATTTAGAGTTCTTTCAATTATATTGCCCATGTTCATTCTCATAATAGTATTTAATAAAATCAAAGCACCTAAACAAAAAAAAATAAAAGCTAAAGATACATTTTTAAGTTCATTTAAATTTGGCTTTCCAATAGCACTTTTATCAGCCTTAGGTTTTTTGAAATTTGGTTTTGATATTCAATCAATTAAAAATATTGATGATTTCAATTTAGCTGGAACTCTTACATTATCTTTCCAGATAATGTCAGTAATAACTATTGCTGGTGCAGTTATTACAAGAAATGCTAGTCCTGAGCTATATAAGCTTTATAGCTCATCTAAGAGAAAAGAAGTACTGATTGCTATTTTTAAATATTCTTTACCAATTTTAATAATTTCATTTATTGCGGTAGCTTTCTTCAGCCTTGCAAAAGGAAGTTTTATTAAATTTCAACATCTTGAAATATTTGTAATACCGATGATCATATCAGCAGTAATTTATGTAATATCGCAGCTTTTAATGACATTATTTTTCTTTCAAGAAAAAAGCTATATAGTCTCACTGCTAAATGCAACAGGAGCCATCATACACCCATTTATAACAACATATTTTGTAAGTAACCAAGAATATATATATATTGGATTTAGTTATTTATTTTCGTCAATTTTACAAGCTTTATTTGTTGCAATGATATTTATACTTAATTTTAAAAAGATAACTTATGAATAAAATTTTAATTGTTGGTGTAGGTCAATTAGGTTCTAGATATCTGCAGGGCATAAAAAGCTCATCTTTAAAATTTCATATTACTGCAGTCGAGCCTAAAAGAGAATCGATAGAAGTAGCAACTCAAAGAATAGATGAAATTCCTGGCCATGGCATTGATAAAATAAAGTGGTGCGATAAGATTCCAGAAAATCAGAAATACGATCTAGCAATAATTTCAACATCTGCCTTTAAAAGACTAAAAATTATTCAAAAGGTGAAAGAATCAAATTGTGTTAAATTTTGGATTATAGAAAAAGTGCTTGAGCAGTCAAATGAAGCGCTTTTAAAACTAAAGAATACTTTTAAAAATGAAAGAGTAGTTGTTAATACTCCAAGAAGGATAATGCCAATCTATGAGGATATTAAGACTCTAATAGGAAAAGATATTCAAATGTTTATCGAATCACAAAATTTTGGGATAGCATGTAATTCAATACATTTTATTGATTTAATGGAATATTTAACAGAGAAAACATTAACTTCAATTAACACGAATGGTTTAAATAAGCTTTGGCACTCTTCAAAGAGGCAAGGTTTTTTTGAAATTGATGGCGTAATAGAATTTAACTTTGGTTCAAAAAGCAAATTGTCAATTTCCTCAAAAGACAGTGTGAAAAATAACTCTACTTCAATATTTGCTGATAATGCTAGGATTGATGTCTTCGAAATGAATCAATATTATTCAATTAAAAATAAGAAATTTTATTCGAAATTTTTAATGCAGAGCCAATTAGTTCCATTTTTGTTAGATGATATTTTTTTAAATAATCAATGTATGCTAACTGATTTAAAGGATTCAGTTAATCAGCATAGTAAATTAATAAATGCATTATTAAATCATTGGAATAATAATATGGATAAAAAAGTTGATAAATTACATGTAACATGAAAAAAAATGTATTAGTAGTTGGTGCCGGAGGCATGGGACAGTCACATATAAAAGCACTTATTGCCTTAAAGTGTAGAGTAATAGCTGTATGTAGATCTGAGAACTCAAGAAAAAATTTAAAAAAGTTATTTAACATCGAAGTAATATCAGGTGGTTTAAGTAAATTACAGTCATTGCAAAAAATACCGAAAATTGCCTTAGTTGCTACTGATATTCAGAATTTAGTAACTGTTTCAAAACAACTCATTCTGCTAGGTGTAGAAAAAATTTTAATAGAAAAACCAGGAGCAATTTCAATTAAAGAACTTAAAGACTTAGACAAACTATCAAAAAAAAGAAAAACTAAGATTTTTATTGGATATAACAGAAGGTTTTACCAATCAATTATTCAGTTGCAAAAGTTGATATCGAAAGATGGAGGTATAACTTCTATTTCCTTTGATTTCACAGAGTGGTCAGATCAAATAAAAAAGTTAAATTATCCAAAATCAATTAAAAATAAGTGGTTTTTAGCTAATTCAACACATGTAGTTGATACCTTTATACACCTCGCTGGACTGCCTAAAAAAATTACAAACACAACAAGCGGATCTATTGATTGGCATCCTAATGCATCATATTTTGCAGGATTTGGTATTACTGAAAACGACGTGCCATTCTCTTATTCTTCTGATTGGATAAGTGCAGGCAGATGGGGATTGGAAGTAAATACAAAAAAAAATAAATATATTTTAAGACCTTTAGAAAAGCTTATTGTAAACAGTAAAAATACAATTCAGTATGAGGAATATAAATTGAAAAAAAACAAAATCGATTTAGATTTTAAACCTGGAATTTATGAGCAAAGCAAAGCATTAATATCTCTGGAAGGAAAAGGACTATGCTCTCTTTCTGAGCATATAAAAAACTTCAAAATATATGAAATTATTTCTGGTTATAAGAGCTAAAATAAATAAAATATCTTGGATTTAATATGTTTTTAATACAAGAACCTTTTCAAATGGTGATTTTATATCTTAAGGAATGTTCTACATGAAACGTATAATACTTATTGATAGCTGGTCAAATGGGAGTAAATTTTTTAGCCCCTTGGTTGCTGACTTAAAAAAAAGCTATGAAATCATTTTTATTCATAATGACAAAAAATATTTAAATAAAAAGATTGAAAATCTTAGTTCTTATCATAAAGTTTTTGACATCAGTGATTTCAATAATAGCTTTTATAGCTGTATCAAAGAATTGAACCCATCTTTAGTAATGTTCATTTCTATGCATGGAATTCTTCATCGTAGAGCTAATGCTATTTGTCAGTATTTAGACATACCTGTATTCTTTTTCCCACATGGCGTTAGATTAGAAAATAATATTACCCAATCAAAAAGCATCTTTCACAAGATGAATAGAGCAATATTTTATTTTGAAGAGTGGATTCAGGCTACAAAAGAAATGTTCCAAATTGGGTTCTTCAGATCAAAAGAGATGTTTTTGACATTTTTTGAGTTTTATCTAAATAACAAAAAATTTTCAAATAATCCTTCAACTAATTGGGGACTTAATTTCAATACAATATTTTTAAATTATTCATCAGAAAAAAAATATTTTACCAGGTTCTTCAATATCCCTTCAGACTCCAAAACTAGATTCATTACTTCTGGAAATGTACTAGCTGACAGCTGTCTAAATAAAAGTAAAATAAAATCGAGAAATATAAATAACAACAAGATTTTATTTATTTCGCAACCACTTCACTCATGGGTTGGTTTTCCTAAAACATCTTATATTGAATTCATAGAATTATTGAAAAAGAAACTTGAATCTAGACAATTTGATTTAGTGGTGCGGTTGCATCCAAACGATGATAATTATTTTAAAGAACACCTTAAAAACTCTGGCATAGAAATATCAAATAATAAAAATTATTCTGATGACTTATACTCATATAACCGTTTTATCGGTGTGTGTTCTGCTGCAATGCTTGCTCCAATTAAAATTAAACTGCCAACCTTATCAATTACTTTAAAGGATGTGCCTTCCTTCGCTGATATTGATGGATTTAAGAACTACCTCCAATATAGTATTGATGATCTAGACATGGCAATTGATTCACTGCTAGATCTTAAGATTAGTAATAATGATGAAATTTTTCATATGCCAGCATCAAAGATTATTATAGATAATGTAAAAAACTTTTTAAGATAATCTATGGAATCAAACAGACACAAATTATACTCCTCAATAGTTGGCATTCTTGTAGCAATCCCAGTTTTTATAATTCAAGAACCCTATTATATTCTTCCCTTTTTAGGGGTAGGCTATCATTTATTTTTTGGAAATTTTTCATCTACTGACAAGACAAGACTTTTAGCCTTTGCTTTACTAGTAGTTTTAGTACTGTTATCAAATATATTCGGTATGTTTAAAGGATATTTGAGTATATCTATTTCAAGTATTTTGTATTTTTTAATGACTGTTTTTCTATTAGCATTTGCTCATAACGTAATACACATTGAGTCATTTTTAAAGTGGTTTTTGATTGCTTCTAAAAGCGTTGCACTATATGTGGTGTTTTTGTTCTTCACTGAAGCTTTATCTAATGGTTATTTCCACAATGTTACTACTTCTGAAGGAAGGATGTGGGCTGCAGGATATGTATTAGGGTGGCCTAATGGTTTTGCAATAGTAACATCAATAGCAGCGTATTTATGCTTAGTAAGAAATCAAAAAATTTGGTCATTATTTTTAATAATCGTTGCAATGACAACATTCTCCAGGATGGCAATGATATTTTTGGTTGTCATAGTTTTCTTGCAAGCTTACTCAATGTTTAGACTAAAGCTTCTTATTCCAGTTTTTATTGGTCTTATTCTATATTTAGTGCCATTTTTATATGAAATTTACATTGAAAATGAACAGACGCTGTACAGAATTACCAAGTATAGTGATCGACAAATCATATACAATAATTTGTTAGAAATTTTTTCTCAAAATCCATTTGGCATTGGTAATGTAGGTTATGGAGAAATTTCTTTGGGCGACATATATGAAAGTTATCATAGTACATGGTTAAAAGTTCTAATTAGATATGGTTTTTTTGGTCTTATACTATTCTTTATCTTAGTCATTCCATCTGCTAGGATGAAAATCTTTTCATTTCGTAGCACTCTATTGGCAATACTTTTAATTTTAGGAATCCCACAAGACTTTCTTCTTCTTCCTTCAATAGCCTTGCTATACTCTTTGATAGCAAACAATGAAGATTTTTTTAATGAAAGCAGGCAAAATTTTAGACCAACTTAATAGAAGTTCTAAAACATGAAACCAATAGTAATTTATTTTTCAGGAGATCCATTTCAGATTGGTGGTGGAGCTACAGTTGCCTTCAATATACTAAAAAATATTGGAACTATGGATAGAGTTACTTTAATAACTTCAAAATGGGCATCAATTCCCAATGAAATTGCTGAAAGTATTAATATTGTAAGAGTTTGGATGCCAAAGAATAGGATTGCAATTGAATTATTCGATCAAATAATCGCTCCATTTATACTGTTATGCAAAAGCCCTTCAAGAGTTATATGTTTAAATTCGATTGTGCCATTACTATATCCATTTAGAATTGATCTTTTCTTTCAAATGAGAATGTTCTATTTTGATGATCTTAATTCAATATCAAAAAGAATAAAAAATTTTCTAGGTACTCTTAGTATAAAAAGAGCAAAAAACGTATATTGTGCAAGCATGGATCATGCCAGAGATATAAAAGAAAAATTAAACATTTCATCAAATAAAGTTAAAGTGATTCATTTGGGGTGTGAATCATTTGATCCTATTCAAATTAAAACTCAAACTCAACGAGAGGAAAATTTAGTCTTTGTTTCGCTTATCAGGCCTTATAAAAATTTACATGGATTAGTTGATGCTATTATTCAGGCAAAAGTTTTGCGTCCTGATCTACCAATTCAATTAACAGTGGTGGGAGAGCCAGCAAATTATTTGGGCATCAATAAATATATGGCAGATATAAAGAATAAGATATCTGACGCTTCTATGGACAACTCAATTAAATTTGTGGGTTCAAAAAATCATTCAGAGGTTTTGAATCTCTTAAGTAAGAGTAAGGCTATGGTTTTTCCAACTCTGTTCGAAGGTTTTGGATTACCTTTACTAGAAGCCATGGCAACCAAGACACCAGTCATAACTTCCTCAGTCAACTCCCTGCCAGAAATAGGCGGAGATACAGTTGAGTATTTTGATGTTAATAACACTGAAACACTTATTCAAAAAATTATAAATCTATACGACCACGGCTATGACTCTAACAAAATTGAATCTGCATTTATTCGTTCAAAACGCTTTTGTTGGAAACAAGCGACAAAAGCAATTCTCAGCAATAAGCCCTTTATAGTTAAAT
>MDTG01171330.1_pt1 | contig 17320 bp, 14 predicted proteins | sample 811421 | NCBI WGS metagenome assembly MDTG01 (sample SAMN05326645, study PRJNA326480) | marine metagenome | isolation source: seawater | place: Pacific Ocean: South East | collected 2011
CCGATACCCGCCCAGCCGCTCCCCCACCTCGAGGGGCTCGGGCCGAGGAATGTGCATTCGCTCTTCAGGCAGCTCCACGCCCCCAGATTGCCACCCCCAAACGCCTCGCGCCCGTCCCTCCTCACGTATCCTCCTCTCCATGCCACGAAGCGCCGTCCTGGGAGCCTGCGGCTTCCTCGGCTCCCACCTGTGCGAGGTCCTCGTCGCGGCCGGCCACGAGCTGCTCGCCCTCGACGAGCCCTCACGCCTCGACGCCAGCGCGGAGAGCCGCGAGAGCTTCCCGGGTGTGATCCGCGGCCTGGGCGTGCAGCCGCTCGCCGCCGAGCCGGCGACCAACTGGCGCGCCTGCTTCGAAGACTGCGAGCTGGTCTTCCTCTGCCAGCCCGAGCGGCAGCGCGACCTCGATCCCATCCTCTCGGACCTGTCCGGGCTGCCGCTCAAGGTCGTGTTGATCAGCGACGCCGAGGTCTACGGCCCCGGCGCGGTGCACAGCGAGGAGTCGCTGCCCGACCCCCGCTCGCGCCGCGCGCGCGCCCTGATCGAGATCGAGGAGACCCTCGCGGACCTCGACCTGCCCCACGTGATCCTGCGCCCCGCCGGGGTCTACGGCCCGCGCTGCCTGCGGACCCTGCGCGAGGCGCGCCAGCGGGTGCACCTCCACGTGGGCGACCCGCGCCCGGCGGCCTTCGTGCACGTGCGAGACGTGGCGCGCGCCGCGCTGCACGTCGCGACCTCGCCCCGCGCCACGGACCGGATCTACAACGTCGCCGACGAGAGCGACCTCGACGACGCCGACGCCCTCGACCTGCTCTCGGACCTCACCGGCCACCCGCTGGTCTCGGTCGACCTCCCGGGGCCCTTGGCGAGCGCCCACGCCCGCGCGCGCCGCCTGAGCCACCAGCTCCTGGCCGCGCTCCCGCGCCCACGCAGCCGCGCGGGGCTGCCCCGCCTCGACGTCGGCCGCACCCGCTGCGACGCGACCCGCCTGCGCAAGACGGGCTTCTTCCTCGAGGTCCCCGACGTGAGCGAGGGCCTGCGCGACACCCTGACCTGGTTCCGCCAGGAGGGCTGGCTGCGCTGAGCCAGGCTGGGCGCTAGGCCGTGACCTTCTCGATCACGCCCTGCAGGACCTGGACCGCGCGCCAGTATTCGTCGAGCTCGATGTGCTCGTTGGGCGTGTGGTCGAGCGAGCTGTCGCCCGGTCCGTAGGCCAGGATCGGGCAGCCCCACACGGGCCCGACCACGTTCAGGTCCGCGGTCCCGGTCTTGACCTTGAAGCGCGGCTTGGCGTCGTGGGCGCGGAGCGAGCTGAGGAAGCCCTTGACCAGCGGGTTGCGCTTGTCGCCCTTGTAGGCCCGCTCGCCGCCGTAGATCGAGAGCTCCGCCTCGCCGGCCAGGCCGGCGAGGGTCTCGCGCCAGGCGGCCTCGTCGAACCAGAGCGGGGTCCGCCAGCTGATCGTGAGCTCGACCGTCTCGTAGAGGCCATCGTCGCTGCTCTGGATCTTCAGGAGCGAGGGCGTGAGCTGGTCGAACACGCGCTGGTGGCCCTCGTTCAGCTCGGCGCCGGCCGCCAGGACCCCGTTGTAGAAGGCGACCGCCACGTCGGGCGCGCCGTCCTCCTTGCCCGCCGAGTGGCCGATCCCCTGCTTCAGGCGGTAGTCGCAGAGCAGGCGCCCCTTGTAGCCGAGGGTCACCGCGTCCCAGCCGCTCGGCTCGCCGATCACGCAGGCCTCGGGGCGATAGAGGGGCGCCACGTGGCGGGCGCCCTTGGAGGTCGGGGCCTCCTCCTCGACGGCGCCGATCACCGTCAGGGTCCAGCCCTCGCGCGCTCCCGCCCGAGCCGCGGCCGCCACGAAGGTCGCCAGCGGGCCCTTGGCGTCGACGCTGCCGCGCCCGTAGAGCACGCCCGCTTCGACCCGCACCGGGACCTCGCCGGGGACGGTGTCAATGTGGCCCAGCATCACGAGCCGCTTCTCGCCCGAGCCGAGGTGCCCCACGGCGTTGCCCGCCTCGTCGACCTCGGCGGCGTCGAAGCCGAGGGCGAGCATTTGGGCGACGAGGAACTCGGAGGCCGCGCGCTCCTCGCCCGAGACGCTCGGGACGCGGACGAGGTCTTCGAGCAGCTTGCAGGCGGTGTCGCGGTCGGGGGCGGTGTGGGTGCTCATGGGCGCGAGGGTATCAGCCCGTCCTGCCTCCGAGCAGGCGCGCGGGCGAGCGAGGCGCTGGACTCCCTAGAGGTGCTTCTCGAGCCACTCGAGCAGGCGGGCGCGGACCTGCTCCTTCTCGACCTCGTTCAGCAGCTCGTGCCGTCCCTCGGGCCAGGTGACCAGCTCCTTGTCAGGGCTGCCGGCGGCGGCGTGGACGCGGCGGGTGGCGGCGATGTCGGTGATCCCGTCGTCCTCGCCGTGGAAGAAGAGCAGGGGGAGCTCCATTCGGCCGGCGTCGCGCAAGACCAGCTCGTGCTGGGCCATGGCCTCGGTGTACCAGCGCGCGGTGACCTTGTGGGTCACCAGGGGATCGGCCATGTAGGCCCGCCCGACCTCGGGGTCCTTGCTCAGGGTGTCGGGGTCGAGGTCGCTCGGGATCGCGGCCCAGGGGAGGATCCGCGAGAGGACCTTGCCCAGGGCGACCTTCCAGCCAGGGACCGCGACCTTGATCCCGAAGAAGGGCGAGAGGATCACGGCGCCGGCCAAGGTCGGCCAGCGCTCGGCGTGGGTCTGCAGCGCGCGGCCGACCACGAGCCCGCCCATGCTGTGCCCGCAGAGCAAGAGCGGGCTGGCCTCGCTGGCCTCCTCCCCCCGCGCGAGGTGGGTCAGGAAGGCCGTGACGTCCTCGCTGTATTCCTCCCAGCGCTTGACGAACACTCGGCGCCCCCCGGAGCGGCCGTGGCCGCGCAGGTCGAGCACCGCGCAGTCGAAGCCGCGCTCGGCGAACCAGCGCAGCGTCGAGAGGTAGCGGCCGCCGTGCTCGGCCACGCCGTGGACCCAGGCCAGGCGGGCGCGGCGCTCGCCCTGGGAGGGGCGGACCCGCCGCACGAAGAGGGCGGTCCCGTCGTGGCCGCGGAGCTGGAGCTCTTCTTCGATGAGGGCGCTGGTGGTCATGGCGAGCTCCTTGGAGCCGCCATTATGCGCGCTACTCGCCCAGGCGGAGGTTGACGGTGCGCTTCGTCTCGCCCTGGAGGCTGTCCTGGGCGGCGGGGAGGACCTCGACCGGCGTGACCTGCTCGATCGGCTCGGGGGCGACGGGCCTGCTGTTGGTGCGGACGTCCTGCTCGAACTGACGCAGGGCGCCCTCCATGCCGTCGACCACGGGCAGCTGCTGGGCGCTGGAGTCGACCTCGCGCCGGTCGAGGCCCTGGTCGTAAGCGTCCATGCCGCCGCGCACTACGGGCTCCTCGCCGCGCTGGCCGCCCTCGAGCAGCTGCTGGTCACCGCCGCCGCTCAGGAGGGGCTCGTCGCGCTCGTGGTCCCAGTTGTCGGGGTAGGAGGAGCGGGCGCCGGGGCCGTACTCGCTCGGGTCGAGCACGCGCCCGTAGGGGCGCTCCTCGACGGGCAGCTCGCGGGCGGGCTCACCCCAGCCGGGGAGCGCGTCGACGCTGCTGCTGGTGGGGGTCTCGACCTGCTCCACCCCCCCGTCGCTCGGGTCGAGGGCGGCCTGATAGGCCGCGGGAGCGGGCTCAGGGGTCTGAGGGTCCTGCCCTCCGCCCACGATGGCGGGGACGGCGACCGCTCCGACGAGTCCGGCTGCGACGATCACGATCGCGACGATGGCAATGAGCGGCATGGGGTCCCTCCCTGGGTGCTCCTCCTAGTGCAAGGGGGTTGCCAATCCCAAACGCCGTCAATGCGTCCCAAATGAGACCCATTCCGCCGCTTGCGAACCACCTCGGTCTCCCCTGTCGGAACGCTGTTGTCACCCACCAGTGTCGTGGAGACCCAAGCCATCGGGTAAGTTACGCGCGCTTACACCCAGGAGAGAGAACCATGGCCGACTCCCCGCTGCAGATGCGCGACATTCGCTTCGCCCTCTACGAGCACCTCCAGGCGCCCGAGCACACCGGGCTCGACGAAGACACCATCGATCAGTTCCTCGACGCGGGCCACACCTTCGTGAGCGAGTTCCTGGCCCCGATCAACGCCAAGGGCGACGAGGTCGGCTGCACCCGCCACGAGGACGGCAGCGTCACGACCGCGCCCGGCTACCAGCGCGCCCTCGACCAGTGGCGCGAGGACGGCTGGGGGAGCATGCCCCACCCCGAGGAGCTCGGCGGCCAGGAGCTGCCCCTGGTGCTCGTCTCGGCCATCGACGAGATGGTCATCGGCTCCTGCTGCGCCTTCCACAACTACACCGGTCTGACCCGGGCCTGCGCCAACATGCTCTCCCGCCGCGCCAGCGACGAGCAGAAGCAGACCTGGGCGACCAAGCTGATCTCGGCCGAGTGGCAGGGCACGATGTGCCTGACCGAGGCCGGCGCCGGCTCGGACGTGGGCGCCTCGATCACCAAGGCGATCCCCATCGAGGGCGAGCGCTACAAGATCCAGGGCGAGAAGGTGTTCATCACCTCGGGCGACCACGACATGGTCGACAACGTCGTCCACATCGTGCTGGCCCGGATCGAGGGCGACCCCGAGGGGGTCAAGGGCCTCTCGATCTTCATCGTGCCCAAGAAGCGCCTCGACGAGAACGGCGAGGCGACCATCGACAACGACGTGTTCTGCGCCGGCATCGAGGAGAAGATGGGCATCCACGGGTCCGTCACGACCACGATGAAGTACGGCGAGAACGGCGGCTGCGAGGGCTACCTGATCGGTAACCCGCGCGACGGCATCAAGATCATGTTCGACATCATGAACGAGGAGCGGATCGTCGTCGGCCAGCAGGGCCAGGCGCTGGCCGCCACCGCCTACGGCATGGCGCTCAAGTACGCCAAGGAGCGGATCCAGGGCTCCTCGATCGCCAAGGGCAAGTCGATCACCACCGACAAGGTGGCGATCATCGAGCACCCCGACGTCCGCCGAATGCTGCTCACGGTCAAGGCCCAGAGCGAGGCCTGCCGGGCGCTGCTGCTCAAGACCTCGCTCCTGCTCGACCAGGAGGGCGCGGCCGAGGGCGAGGAGCGCAAGCGCCTCAGCGCCCTGGCCGGCTTCATGACCCCGATCTGCAAGGCCTACGGCTCCGAGGTCGGCTTCCAGGCCTGCTCGACCGCGATGCAGGTCTTCGGCGGCTACGGCTACTGCAAGGAGTACGGCGTCGAGCAGCTCGTGCGCGACGCGCGCATCGCCTGCGTCTACGAGGGCACCAACGGGATCCAGGCCATCGACCTCCTGTTCCGCAAGGTCGCCCGCGACCAGGGCGCGACCCTGACCGCGGTCCTGGAGCAGATCGGCGGCTTCGCCGCCAAGCACACGGGCCAGGCCGATGGCCGGCTCGACGGTGAGCTGAAGCTCCTCGGCGAGCACGTGGCCCTGACGGGCAAGGTCGCCAAGGTCCTCGGCGGCCGCCTGGCCGAGCAGGACCTGACCGGCGCGGCCCTGGGCGCGACGCCCTTCCTGACCGTGGTCGGCAACGTGGTCGGCGCCCACCTGCTCCTCGAGCAGGCCTTCGTGGCCGAGGCCAAGCTGGCCGAGCTGGGCGCCCCCGGCGACGCCGCCGAGCGCCAGACCTGGGCCGGCGAGGACGAGGAGAAGGCCTTCTACGTGAACAAGGTCGAGACCGCGAAGTTCTTCGCCAACCAGCTCCTCCCGGAGAACCACTGGCGCGCCGCCCAGTGCATGAGCGCCGACCGCAGCGCCATGACCGCGGCGCTGTGATTCCTGGGGGGCTGCGCCCCCCAGACCCCCATCTCTGGGCCCAGAGTCGGCAGCGCGCTCACACGCTGGGCGTGGCTCTGCAAAGGTCTCGTCCTTCAAGTGATGAGCGACAGAGCATGCCGACTCTTCTGAGGCATGAGTGGAGAGCTCCTCGACGTGCGCCGCTCGCTCATTGAGCAACCTTGCCCACCCCAAACCAGCTTTGGGCTCAGAGTCGGCAGCGTGCATACATGCAGGGCGTGGCCCTGGAGGCCTCTCGCTCATTCTTGGACGTCGGACTCGGACGTCGGACTCGGGCGTCGGACTCGGACGTCGGGGCGCGTGGGGCACAGCCCTGCGCGCCTCGTTTCGTCCGGAGCGCCCGAATCACTCCCGAGCCCCGTCCAGGCTGGACACCCCCGCTGGAGCATTGGACTTGCGCTCAGCGCGAGCTCGGAACGGCCCTCGCTCTCTCCTGCCGCTCGTCCACCTACTCGGCCGCCTCGTCCTGTCCGCGACCGCGCAGGCGGGGCATCGTGCGCTGCTGGGCCTGGCGGAAGTGCTCGCGCATGCGCTCCATGCCGAGGCGCATCCGCGACTTGACCGTGCCGAGGGGCAGGCCGAGCTCCTCGGCGATCTGCTTCTGGGTCTGGCCCTGGTAGTAGAGCCGGTGCAGGAGCTCCCGCTGCTCCTCGGGCAGCACGTCGAGGGCGTCCTCGAGGCCGGTCTTGTCGGCCCGGCTCAGGGGGCGCAGCACCTCGGGCCGACGCTCGGCCGCCCGCTCGCTGGCCTTCTCGTAGGCGCGGGTCTTCCGGCCGGCGTCCAGGGAGCGGGAGCGGACCGTCATCCGCAGGAAGCCCGCGAGGGGCCCGCGGCTGGGGTCGTAGATCGAGGGGTCGTCCCAGAGCCGCACGAAGAGGTCCTGCACCACGTCCTCGGCGGCGGCCGGGTCGCCGAGCACCATCAGCGCCACCCGGGTCAGGTTGGGGGCGTGCCGCTCGAAGAGCTCCGAGAGGGCCGCCTCGTCTCCCGCCTCGATCCGCGCGATCAGCTCGTCGTCTTGCACGGGCCCAGCCTAGCGGAGCGCTCGCCAGAGGAGCGTGATCTGGAGCGACACGAACACCGCCAGGCCGATCACGGCCAGCAGCGGCAGCAAGACGGGGAAGCGGTCGATCGCCTTGATCCCCTGGGCCAGGATCCGCTGCAGGAGCGTGCCTGGACACACGACCGGCGCCCGCCCCTCCAGCCACCCCTGGATCGCCTCGCGCAGCTCCGCCGCTGATCCCCAGCGCTCGCTCGGCCGCTTGCTCAAGCCGCGCTTGCAGAGGTTCGAGAGCGAGCGCGGGACGCGTCCGTTGCGGCGATCGTAGTGGCGCTCGGCCAGCTTCGGCGGGTGCGACACGATCGCGTAGAGCAAGTCGAAGGGCGTCTCGGCCTCGACGTCCTCCAGGTAGTGGTGCAGCGAGAGCAGCTCGTAGAGCACCGCCGTCAGGCTGTAGAGGTCGCTCCAGGGGCCCACCTGCTCGCGCTTGCCGAGGGCCTGCTCGGGCGGCATGTAGAGCAGGGTCCCGACCGAGGCCCCGTCGCGGGTCACGTCCGAGCGGGTGCCCAAGGTCTGGACCGCCTGCTCCACGTCTCCGCGCGGCTCGTCCTTGGGCGCCGCCGCCCCCTCGACGACCTTGGCCACCCCCCAGTCGACGACGTAGACCTCGCCGTGGGGCCCGACCAGCACGTTGTCGGGCTTCACGTCGCGGTGGATCACGCCCCGCTTGTGCGCGTATTCGAGCGCGTCGCACACGCGCTGCACGATCTGGGCGCGCCGCTCGAAGCTGAACTCGGCGTGAGCAGCCGGGTCGCCCGCGCGCAGCAGCTCGATCACCTCGCGCAGGCTCTTGTGCCCGCGCACGAGCTTCATCGTGAAGAAGGGCTCGCCCGTGGCGCTGACCCCGAACTCATGGACCGGGATCACGTTCGGGTGGTCGAGCTGGCCCGTGATCTGCGCCTCGGCCATGAAGCGGCTCGGATCGCTCTGCCCCGCCAGGACCTTGAGCGCGACGTCGCGGTTGAGGTCGACGTCCTTGGCCCGCAGCACGCGCCCCATCCCGCCGCGTCCCAGCTCGGCGTCGATCTGGAGCTTCTGCGCGACGAGGTCGTCGCAGAGGTCCTCGATCGGCGCGCCCCCCAGGGAGGGCGGATCCTGTGCCGGCCTGCTCACAGGAGCCAACCTAGCTCGAATCACCGCAGAGGGACACATGGAGCAGCCCCGGTGAGCCGCCCCGGCGCGCAGGGCCGAGGACCTCGACCCCGGGCCTCGGTCTCGCCCCCCACGTGGTGCCTCAAGAGTCGCGGACGGGGCGCCCCCAGGCCTGTTCCAGGGCTCCGCGGAGCCTGGCGAGGTCGAAGGGCTTGGGCAGGAAGGCCCGCGCGCCCTGCTCGAGCAGCCCCTGCACGAGCTCGTTGCGGGCGTAGCCCGAGGCCACGACCACCGGCAGCGCGGGGCGCTCCTCGAGCAGGCCCAGGGCGACCTCGCTCCCGTCCATGTCTGGCAAGCCGAGGTCCACGATCGCGAGGTCGAAGGCCAGGGGCTCGGCGCGAAAGCGCTCCAGCGCCGCCTCGCCGGTGGCCGCGTGCTCCACCTCGTGCCCGAGGCGCTCGAGCATCGCCTGGAGGACCATCGCGACCGCCGCCTCGTCCTCGACGAGCAGCACCCGCGACCCCGGCGCGGGCTCGCACGCTTCGCCCGCCCTCGGCGGGGGCTCGACCTCCACCCGGCCCTCGTCCAAGGGGAAGCGGAGCCGGAAGCTCGTCCCGCGGCCGACCTCGCTCTCGAGCTCGATCTCGCCGCCGTGGGACTTGACCGTGCCGTAGACCGCGGCGAGGCCCAGGCCCGTGCCCTGGGCTCCCTTGGTCGTGAAGAAGGGCTCGAACACCCGCGCCTGGACCTCGGGCGGGATCCCCGCCCCTTCGTCCTGCACCTCGAGCTCGAGCTCCTCGCCCACCAGGCGAGTGCGGAAGAGCAAGCGCCCGCCCTCGGGCATGGCCTGGCAGGCGTTGAGCCCCAGGTTCAAGAGCGCGCTCTGGAGCTGGTTGGGGTCGCCCTGGATCGTGCAGCGCGCCGCCTCGAGCTCGGTCGCGAGCACGATCCGCTTGTCCACCGAGCGCTTCAGCAGCGCCAGCACCTCGTGCACGAGCGCGTGCACGTCGACCTCGCCGGCGAGGTGCTTGCCGCGGGCGGCGAAGGCCAGCAGCTGCTGCGTCAGCTCGGCCGAGCGGCGGGTGGTGGTCTTGAGGATCTGCACCTCCGCCGCCAGGTCGTCCTGGGCGCGATCCTCGAGGAGCTCGGCGATGGCGAGGATCACCGTCAGCTGGTTGTTGAAGTCGTGCGCGATCCCGCCGGCCAGCTGACCGATCGAGCGCAGCTTCTCCGACGCCAGGGTCTTGGTCTGGAGGCGCTCGCGCTCGCTCACGTCGTTGGCCAGGGTGACCCGCATTCCCCGCCCGTCGGGCAGCTGGCCCAGGTCTGCGCTCGCCAGCTCCCAGGTCCGCTCGACTCCGCTGGCCGTGCGCAGCGAGACCTTCCCCTCCAGCCGCTCGCTGGCCTCGGTCCCGCTCAGGCGCCCCCAGGCCGCGAGGTCCGGCAGCTCCTCGGCGGCGAAGCCGCTCTGCTCGCTCCAGGCCCGATTGACCAGCAGGACCTCGCCGTCCTCGGCGTAGAGCAGGAGCGGGAGCGGCGCCTCGACCAGGGCCCGCTGCAGGCGAGCCTCGCTGGCGGCCAGCTCTCCCCTGCGGCGCTCGAGCCGGGTCAGGAGCACGATGGTCTGCTCGGCGAGGTCGCTCAGGAGCGAGACGTTGAGCTGGTTCTCTTCGAAGCGCGGCGCCAGCCGGCGAGCGGCGGCCAGGGGCCCGCCCAAGGCCTCCCGCAGCGTGGCGCTGGTCGAGTCGGTCGCGGAGAGCGGCTCGCGGAAGGCCTCGATCGCGCGCCGCACCTCCTCGGCCTCGCTCGCGAGCACGCCCAGCTCCCGGTCCAGGCGGCGGGTGCGCCACAGGACCCAGCTCAGCCCGAGCGTCAGCGCCAGCGCCGCGAGGACCACCAGGACCTCGCTGGTGAAGTCCTGCTCGACGACCAGCTGCAGCTCCCGCGTTCCGGCCAGGGGTCGGCGGTCCTTGACCCACAAGCGCGTCCCCTCACGGCGCAAGCGGGCGCGGACGAGCCGCCGGCCGAGCTCGCGCGGGTCGCTCGCGTAGCGACACACGCCCTCGCCATCGATCACGTAGACCCGCTCGCCCTCGACGTGAGGCACGAACACCTCCCGCGGGTCGAAGGAGGCCACCGCCAAGCCTGCGGGCTGGCGCAGGAAGACCAGCACCCGGTGCTTCATGTCGGCCAGGTCGGGGACCAGCGCCAGATGGACCTCGCCCGGGGCCTGCTCCAGCGCCTGGCGATGGGTCATGTTGTCCCGCACCGAGAGCCCGCTCAAGAAGGCGGGCTCCGCCCCGGCGGCGATCTCGGCGTCGAGCCCGACCCGGTAGCGCGAGCGCGCCCCGGGGAGCGGAGCCCCCTCGCTGAGCCCGGCGCGGATCTCGCCCACGCGCTGCTCGAAGCGACCCGCCGCCCGCGCGGCGGCCAGCCGGGTCTCGCCGACCACCTGCCAGGTCAGCGCCAGCACGAAGGCCAGCGAGAGGACGAGGAAGAGCGAGGTCGTGCCGACCATCAGGCGCCGCGTCTCGCGGTAGCTCGCGAGGAGGGAGGCCGGCTTCGCGGGCCGCGGGTCGCGCGCGGGCTCTTGCTCGCCTCCTTCGCTCATCGCCCCTCGGGGAAGCGCTCGTCGGGGAGGCTCTCGACCAGGGTCAGCTGGCCTTCATGGACCCGGAACAGGTGCCAGCGCTCGCGGATCGCGTCCCCCGTGCCGTCGATGTAGACCCGCCCGTAGGCGTAGTCGTAGGTGCGGGGCTGATCCAACCACGCCTTGAGCGCGGCTCGCCCCTCGCCCACCTCCCGCAGCCCCTGGTAGATCAGCTCCATGATCGAGAGGCAGTAGGCGGCGGTGTGGGCGGGCTTGTGGTCCGAGCGCTCGGTCAGGCCCTCGAGCTGCTCGGCGTAGCGGGGCAGGGGGACCCCGTTCTGCGAGATGAAGCGCAGGTCCTCCAGGTTCTGACCCGAGTAGGTCGGGAGCGCGATCATTCCACAGTCCGAGGAGAAGATCGTGACCTCGCGGGTCGTAGCGCGAACCCGGCCCACCACCCGCAGCAGGTCGCTCGGCGAGACGATCGCGAACACCGCGTCGGGCTGGAACTCGCCCAGGGCCGCGATCGCGGCGTCCTCGTCGCCGAGCGAGAGCCGCCGCCGCTCGACGGCCAGCGCGTCCTCGATCGCGGCCCCGAAGGCCTCGGTGTAGGCCCGATTGGAGGCTCCCGTGAGGATCGCCACCCGTCGGTAGCGTGACGAGAGGAACTTGGCCGCGGCGCTCCCGCAGGCCGTCGTGTCGACCACCAGCCGGTAGAAGGCGTCGCTCTTGCTCGAGAGCGCCGCGGTCGACGCCGACACGCTGAAGGTCGGCAGGCCGCTGCGAGCCGACTCCGCGGCCTGGACCACCCCCGCCTGGCTGACCGCCGCGCCCACGATCAAGCTGACGCCCGCTCGCTCGAGCTCGCGGAAGGCGGCGCGCTGCTCGTCGGGGTTCAGGCTCGGGGTCCGCACCACCAGCTCGACGGGGCGTCCGCCGACCTGGGGGTGAGCGTCCAGGTAGTAGCGCACCGCGAGGGTGGCCTCGTGTCCCAGGGCGGTGCTCGGCGAGACCAGGAGCCCGATCCGGATCGGGCGTCGGGACCACGAATAGACGCCCAGCGCGAGGGCGGCGAGGAGCGCCAGCGCGCCCACGGTCATGAGTCGACGACGAAGGGTCTGAGTCACCCCCCTACTTTGCGCTCCAAAGAGACAGAGGACAAGAAGTGCCAGCCACGCCGCGCCAGGTCAGCTCACTCGGCGCTCAGCTGTGGACGAGCCCTCGCCGGCGCGCGTCCGCCGGGCGCCAGTCGCTGACGGGGTCCCGCGGGTGGACCGGGTCGTTGAACTCCTGCTGCTCGAGGACCATCTCGAAGTCGGTGATCCCGCGGGTCTGGATCGGCACCGTCTTGCGGTGAACGCCCATGTAGTAGAGCCGGTAGTGGAAGAAGTTCTTGACCACGACCAGATCCGCCCGCCAGGGCTCGAGGCCCATCTCGCGGTAGAAGCGAGGCTTGATGGGCAAGGGCGCCTGCTCGCTCAAGATCAGCTGCACGTGGCCCAGGTCCAGGGTGACCGCGCGCCCGAAGGCGCCGGTGTCCTTCTTGGCCCGCAGGGTGCCCGAGACCGCCACCGCCGGGCAGAGCACCGGGTCGAGCCGCCCGCCGACCTCGAGCGCGACCTGGGAGCCCAGGGGCTGCTCCCAGAGCTGGTCGACCGCGACGGCGTCGCGCACGGGCACGTAGCTCTTGAGGTCCCGGGCGTGCTCGAGGAGCGCCGCGAGGAGGCGGGTGTTCTCGCCCGTGCCCCCCGCGCCGACCACGTCGGAGGTGTCGGTCACGCACACCGTGCCCAGCCGGCGGGCGAGGCGCGCCTTGCGCACCGCCTCGATCCCGGCCTCGGCCGGGAGGAAGGCCGGGGGCGGCTCGTTGCGCACGGCCCACACCATCTCGGCGACCTCGTCGGCGATCCGCTCGGCCAGCTCGGGCGCGCCGTCCGTCGTGACGTGCACGCTCCAGCCCAGGTCGGCCGAGTCGTTGAACACATGGCACATGAAGAGGCTCACGTCGAGCACGCGCGGGTCCTCTCGCTCCATCCGGCGCATGCGGCGGAAGATCGGCCGCATCGTGCCGAGGAAGTCGATCGTCAGCCCCCCGCCGAGGAGCATCGGCAGGCTGCGCCAGGCGCGCGTGGGCCGGATCTGGCCGAGGGCGGTCCGGACCAGGATCCCGCCCGCGCGGAAGCCGGTCTGGGCCAGGTCGCGGTGGGGGTTGGTCTTGTAGGCCGCCAGCGAGGTCAGCGGCTCGACCTTGCCCGGGGTCAGCAGGCCGTGGAGGTCCATCGAGACCGTGATCGGGATCTCGTCGCCGACCACCTCGCGGACCGCCGCGAGGAGCAGCTCCTCGGGCTCGGGGATCTCGGCCACCCCGCGCAGGGCGCCGTGCAGCGCGAGGAACACGCCGTCCAGCGGCCCGGCCGCGCGCAGCGAAGCCAGCAGCCGGTCGCGCAGCTGCTCGAAGCAGGCCACGCTCAGCGGGCCCGCGGGCACGGCCCAGGCGCTGAAGAGCGGGACGGCCTCGATCCGCCCCTGGCCCAGCTTGCGCACCGCGCGGCGGAAGCCCGAGAGCTCCGCGTTGCGGATCATGTCGGGCACCTCGGAGCCCCGCCGGCTCGTGGCGGCCTCGAGCTCCGCGCCCTCCATCAGGTGCAGCCGGCGGAAGTCCTCCAGCTCGCTCGTAACGGGCGAGAAGGCGTTGGTCTCCTGGCAAATCCGGCCGTAGCCGATCCGCAGCTTGCGGGTCATCGTCGTGCTCCTCGTGGTTGGTCGAGGCCAGTGATCAGGCTCAGCGCCTCCGCGCCGAGGCTCTCGAGGTCGCGGGCTTCGTCGCTGGAGGTCCAAATGCGAAACACCGCCCGCAGGGCGCCCATCAGCGCGCCCCCCAGGACCTGGGCGCTGACCTCGTCGCGCCCGCGCGCCCGCAGGGCGTCAGCGATCGCGAGCTCCCAGCCCTGGTCGAGGTCGCGCTCGCGCGCCTGGAGCAGGGGCTCGGTCTCGATCAGCCGCTGCTGGAGGACGAGCTCCTCCCAGTTGGCCGAGAAGTCCTGCCCGATCTCGCGGCAGGCCCGCAGCAGGGTCTCGCTGAGCGTCTCGCCCCCCTCCGCGACGAGCAGCTCGCGGAAGCGCTCGAGGCGCTCCTCGGCGCGCGGGAACACGACCGCGTCCTTGCTCGGGAAGTAGCGGAAGAAGGTCCGCCGCGAGACGCCGGCCCCGGCCGCGATCTGGTCGATCGTGGTCGCCTCGTAGCCGTGGACCCGAAACAGGGTCGTGGCCGCCGCGATGAGCGCGTCTCGGGTTCGAGCCTTGTTCTTGGCGCGCCGGGAGGTGGTGGGCATGGACCCGAGAGTGCCAAAGCCGGCACCCAGTGTCAACTCGTTGTTTCCGATCGACTTGGGCTAAAACCGCCGCCTTGCGCGCAAGATTGGGCCAACAAACAACTTGACACCTAGTGCCACGTTTTGATCTCTTGCGCTCCACGAGAGAGAGACCCCCATGCAGCTGCCCCCCGATGGACTGAACGAGACCGCCCTCTTCGAAGCGCTCGGCGCCCTGCGCCAGCTCGACCTCGACTGGCGCGGCGGACGCACCTACGCCTACGTCTACGACGCTGGGCGCGAGGTCGAGGAGGCCGGTCGCCGCGCCTACGGCGAGTTCCTGTTCCAGAACGCCCTCGACCCGACGGCCTTCCCCAGCGTGCTCAAGCTGGAGAACGACGTGGTCGGGATCGGCGTCGAGCACGTCGGCGGCGGCCCTGAGGCCGGGGGCGCCTTCACCAGCGGCGGGACCGAGAGCATCATGCTCGCGGTCAAAGCCGCCCGCGATCACGCCCGCGCGACCAAGCCGCACATCACGGCCCCCGAGATGATCCTGCCGACGACGGCCCACGCGGCCTTCCACAAGGCCGCGGCCTACCTCGGCCTGAAGGTCGTGCTGGCCGACGTCGACCCCGAGACCTTCGCCGCGGACCCCGTCCAGGTCGCCGCGCAGATCAGCGAGGACACGATCCTGCTCGTCGGCTCGGCGCCCTCCTACGCCCACGGCGTGGTCGACCCGATCAAGGCCCTGGGCGAGCTCGCTCAGGAGCACGACCTGTGGCTGCACGTCGACGCCTGCGTGGGCGGCTGGCTGCTGCCCTACTACCGCCGGCTGGGCGTCGAGGTCGAGCCCTTCGACTTCAGCGTCCCGGGGGTGACCACGATCTCGCTCGACCTGCACAAGTACGCCTTCGCCCCCAAGGGCGCCTCGCTCCTGCTCTACCGCGACGTGTCCCTGCGGCGCTTCCAATACTTCACCTGCACCGAGTGGACCGGCTACTCGGTCGTCAACTCGACCGTCCAGAGCTCGCGCTCGGGCGGCCCCCTGGCCGCGGCCTGGGCGGTGCTCCACCGCGTCGGCGATCAGGGCTACCTCGACCTGGCCCGCCAGACCCTCGAGGGGACGCGCAAGCTGGTCGCGGGGATCGAGTCGATCCCCGGCCTGAGCGTGCTCGGCCGCCCCGACTTCTGCCTGGTCGCGGCCAGCAGCGAGGAGCTGAGCGTGTTCCACCTGATCGACGCCATGGCGCGGCGCGGGTTCTACGTCCAGCCCCAGCCGAGCTTCCGCGGCTCGCCCCGCAGCGTCCACTTCTCGCTCAGCCCCAAGAACAGCCACCAGGTCGACGCTTTGGTCGAGGCCCTGCGCGAGGCCGCCGACGAGGTGCGCGGGATCGAGCCCAGCCAGCTGGCGGCCTCGGTCGGCGGCATGCTCGCGGGCCTCTCGCCCGCCGACCTCCAGCAGCAGTTCCCCCAGCTGCTCGCGATGGCCGGGATCCAGGGCGACGCCCTGCCCAAGGACATGGCGCCGGTCCACGAGCTCCTCGACGCGCTCCCGCGCGAGCTCTGCAAGGAGCTCTTGACCGCCTTCGTGGGGTCCATGTTCTCGCCCACGCGCGAGGCCGCCTGCGCGGGGTCCTCGGCCTAGCGGCGCGCGCCCCTTGGCGTCGAGGACACGTCGTCTTCAACGCAAAGACGCAGAGACGCAGAGGCGCAAAGAAGTCCGGTGGATGTCAAGGTAGTTGTCGCCTCGGTGGTTCATACGTAGGCCGCGGAACGTCGGTCGGCGTCCCTAGCGGGTTGGCCAGCGAGAGCGAGTCGTCGGCTCATAGAAGCGGTTGGGTTCGGATCTACGGCGGGTCCGTTCGCTTGGCCCTTCTGCTCAAGCGTGTCGACTTGATCGTTGGGGTTGAGGAAGACCCTGTCGGGCTCCTTCCACGCACGGGTGGAGCACGCCCACCTGTTGGGGTTTGCCGTCTTGGCTTCCTCGTATACCGCTCGCCTTCGGGCGAGGATCTCTGGCCCCTGGCCGGCGTGACGCTGCGCTGGAGTCAAGAAGGCAATGCCGCTGTGGCGGTGGTCTTCGTTGTACCAGGCGACGAAGGAGGCGATCCACGCGCGGGCCTCCTCGAGGGAAGCAAACGGATTCACCGGGTAACCGGGGCGGTACTTCAGCGTCCGAAAGGCGGCTTCGCTGAAGGGGTTGTCGTCGGAGACCTGCGGACGGCTGAACGAGGGAATCACTCCCAGCCTTTGCAAGGTCGAGAGCATAGTTGCCCCCTTCATGGGTCCGCCGTTGTCGGCATGGAGGACGAGTCCGACGGCCTCCAGCCCTTTGGTGGCCTCCTCGACGAGCGCCGCAGCGTGCTCGGCGCTTTGAGCGGAGTGAACCTCCCAGCCCACGATCTTGCGACTCCACACGTCGAGCATGAGGTAGAGGTAGTAGTAATTGCCTCGAACGGCAGAGTGCAGGTAGGTGATGTCCCAGCTCCACAGCTGATTGGGGCCGTCAGCCTCGTGCCGAGGCTTCTTCCGTGGCGTCGGAGGTCTAGAACGCTGCCAGTGGGCGACTTGGGCCTCTTGCCTCAAGACCCGGTAGATCGTGGACTCCGAGCCGATGTACTCACCCCTGTCCGCGAGAATCGGAACGACTTGGGTTGGCGGAAGGCCACGGAACTCAGGCGAGTTCATGACCTCGAGGATCCTCTCCCGCTCAGCGCGGGAGAGGGCGTTGGCAGCTGGAGTGAGCGGGCCACTCCGAGAGTCCTCGCCGCCTTCTTGAAGCTTCCAACGTTGCACGGTTCTCAGCGAGATTCCGAGGACCTCGCATGCACTCTCAAGCCTGGCGCCTGCTTCTTGGGCGGACTTGAGCAAAGCCAGGATCAACTCTCGGTCTCCGACTCCGTGCTTTCGTCCTCGCCCCCCCAGATTTGCTGGGCTTTTTTTTGGAGGATCAGCAACGCAGCAGCCTCCGCCAGGGCCTTCTCCTTGCGCCGCAACTCGGCCTCGAGATCGCGGATTCGCTTCTCAGTCGCACGATTCGCCTGGCGCCCCATGAGGGCATTGCGCCAGGCGTCGAGCGTGTCCGGATGGACCCCCTCCCGGCGAAGGTAGGCACCCAGTTCCTCGTCGGAGAGCGCGCTTGCCGCAGCGAGGATTCGGATCTGGTCGTCGACCTCCCAGCTCTTTCCCTTCCGCTTGCTTGGCTTAGACATGAACACCCCCTGCTTGGCTTTTCGTACCCAAGAGTAGAGCGTGAACTGGCTGACGCCGGTCTCTTGGACCAGCTCCTTGACGCTGATCGCGTCTGGCTCGAGCAACCGCCTCACGCATTTCTCGCGGAAGGCGTCGCTGTATCGGCTTCTCATGCTGTATGTCGTCTCAGCCCCCTGCGATAACGAGATCGAAGCAGGCGACAACTACGCTGACACAGGGGGAG